>WNGK01004267.1_pt1 | contig 23861 bp, 22 predicted proteins | sample 5400601 | NCBI WGS metagenome assembly WNGK01 (sample SAMN13153376, study PRJNA577476) | soil metagenome | isolation source: 60 cm soil or saprolite under Garry oak tree replicate 1 | place: USA:California | collected 2016-06-15
ATGAACACGTCTTCGAGGCTGGGGCGCGCAATGTGCAGGTCGTGCAGTTCGACATCGTTTTCCGCTACCGCCTGGGTTGCCTGCACTACCAGAGCGCCAGCGTTTTCAGCGTAGAGGCGGAACAGGGTGATATCTTGCTGCCCATCCTCTTGATCTTGCACCGGTACCTCCTCCACTTTGACTGCTCCCGGCAGGGCACGGAGGGTATCGAGCAGGCGACTGCTGGCGGTTGTCTCTTTGTGCGCTGCACCGGTAGAAACCAGTTCGGGAATGCGTACGCGCAGTTCCAGGCGTGTGCCGCCGGGGATGAGCTTCTTGAGTTCAGCAGAGGTGTCGAGTACGTGAATTTTCCCGTAATCCATGATGGCGATACGTTCACAAAGCTGGTCGGCCTCTTCCATGTCGTGAGTGGTCAACAGGACGGTTGTGCCCTGCGCATTGAGAGAACGGATGCGGTCCCATAGGAACAGACGCGATTGCGGATCGAGGCTGTTGGTAGGTTCATCCAGGAAAAGCACATCGGGCGAGTGCATCAAAGCGCGGGCCAGCATAAGACGCTGGGCCATGCCGCCTGAATAGCGGCCCACCATCTCTTTGGCGCGATCACCCAGGCCCAGTTCTTTGAGCAGAGTGTCGGCGCGGGCGTTCCGCTCGGAGCGGGACATGCCGTGATAGCTGGCGTGGAAGGTGAGTATCTCGCGGGCGCGCAAGCTGCGGTCCAGGTTGCTTTGCTGTGGCACAACGGCGATACGCTGCTTGACGCTCATAGGGTCTGCCACTACGTCGACGCCCATGATGTGCGCGGAACCACTGGTTGGGAGGATACCGGTGGTGAGTACGCCAATGGTGGTTGTTTTGCCCGCTCCGTTGGGTCCGAGCAGGCCGAAAATTTCGCCGCGCCGCACGGAAAAAGAGATGTCATCCACGGCGTTGACGCTGGCGCGCGGGTAGCGTTTTACCAGCTTGGCGACATCGATAGAAATGGGCTGTTCGGGGTTGTTTGCCATAAAACATTCTCACTTTACATTGTGTATTCCAAGCAATACTTAAATGTCCAGGATTTCTACGTCGTCCCCCTTGAGATAGCGCACGATGGTATCGTACAACTCTTCGGGAATGTTTTCCTTGAGGTCGTCCAGGGTGTCATAGACATCCAGACGTAACTCGTCATCTTCATAAGAAGATGACCAATCGTATGAGGATTGATCTCCGTGTGACCAATCCCAATCCCAGTCCCAATTGCCACCTTTGCCTGATTTTTTTGACCCGCGGTGAGACCAGTTCGACCAGTTGGCCTGGTTTTTAGTGTAGACGGCAAAACGGCCTTTGGCTGTCTGGTAGACGATCATAGTGAGCATGCGAGCGTCGTTGCTGATGCGCAGGCGTCTTTTTGCGATCAGGCGTCCTCGAAACTGTTGTTGCAGGTATGGACGACCTTTGCCCACTTTGACGGTAATATCCTCATATCCGCTTACTTTGGCTTCCTCTCGTTCGACAAAGCTGCGCAGGGCGTGCGCAATGGCGGCGGAGAGGTTGTCCCCTGCCAGTTTTTGTGCTTTCTCGAAGATGGGTACATCGGCATCTGCAACATAGATGGTTCGATTGGGCATAATAGGTACTCCTCGTTGTAGCAGCTGTTCCATAGTTGATGCTCCTGATGTCACTATAGGCTTTTTGCAGCTTTCTGATGAGTAATATAATATATGTATACGTATATGTCAAGAGGGGGTTAAAGTCAGGTACTGCCTGTAGCCGGGCTTGGGACGCGGGTGCTGCCGGCCAGCAAAGTCATACCAAAAGAGATGCTGCCAATTGTCGATAAACCGACATTACAATACATCGTAGAGGAAGCTGTTGCGGCAGGGGTCGAGGAAATTATTTTCGTGAACAGCCGCAGTAAGCGCAGTATCGAAGATCACTTTGACCAGTTTCCTGAATTGGAGGTGACGCTGGAGCGCAAGGGCAAGCGTAAAGAGCTAGAGGAACTGCGCGCGCTCCAAACGATGGCGACGTATGTGACGGTACGCCAGCCGCAGCCTCTTGGGCTGGGCCATGCTGTGTTATGCGCCAAAGAACTGGTTGGCGATGAGCCATTCATCGTGATGCTGGGTGATATTTTGATACCACCCGAGACTCCTTGTCTACCGGATTTGATCGAGGTGTATGAACGCTACGGCGGCTCAGTTCTCTCGCTCGTACCACTACCCCCTGAAGTTATCCCGACGTATGGTATTGCCGCTGTGCAAGAGCTTGGCGATGACGCGCTGAAAGTAATGCACCTTGTAGAGAAGCCAACCCTGGAAGAGGCTCCTTCTGATCTTGGCGTTTATGGGCGTTACATTCTGACGCCCGATATCTTCGCGCTGTTGGAGCAGACACCTCCTGGCAAAGGTGGAGAGATTCAGGTGACGGATGCCATCGAGATGCAGGCAAAAGCGGGCAATTGTTATGGCCTACGCTTTACAGGCGAGCGCTATGATACTGGCACTCCCCTGGGATTGCTAACCACGTCCATCGCCTTTGCGCTGAAGCGACCTGATATGGCTGCCGATTTGCACGAATATATGCGACAGGCGTTAAATCAAGAATAGCTGCGGAGAGGCGCGCCAAAGCGCTTCCCTACAATCATGACAACGGTATCCATACGGTATTAGCATCACCACACGCGTGGATATGTAAGCCATCGGCCTGCATATCCATTGAGGCGCAGGTGAACAACATGGGTGCGCTGGGTGGCCTGGGTGCGACGTAATGCTGAAAGCCGTCGGTGACAGTACATGTTCCGTTGACGTTCTTCAACGAAAAATTATTAATAGTGCCTGCATCCAGTCCGTTTTGTTCAAAGATGAGCGTAGCTGGTTGGCACTGCTTGTACGCCTGGTAGAAGCATTGTTCGACCTGTGCCGCGATGGCTTTATCGGCTGGTGGCAAGCCATTGAGCCTGTTATGCAGTGTGCCACATTTTTGCACCTGCGCAGGTGTAGTTGCTGTTGGCCCTGGCTGCCCGCTCCCGCTCGTAGTGGTACCACAGGCTGCCAGTAGTATCATCAAAAGCAGCGAACTCAACATGGCACCTACTATCCAGATATTGCGATCTTTCAAGTAATGTTGTGTTCGTAACATTGGGTTCTCCTCTGTAGGGTAGAGGGGCCTGACGCCCACCAGGGGGTCACTACATATCGGCTTTCCCCATCCCAGCAATTGAAGCTTGACAGCCAACTAGGAATATAGACGACGTGTTGTAGGAAATGGTTCCCTCCCGCACCCCTTGTCCATACAGAGGAGATGCGTTATAGTAGGGTTGGTCAGAATAACCGGTATTCTGGCTGGAAGAAAGAATTTTGAATGTAAGGGCGACCCTGGCGGTCGCCCTGAAAGGCAAAATAGAAAGAGCGCAGTTTTTTTGCGTTTTTAGGAAATACTATGGTAGATGTCGTCAGCAATATTCATTTTTTCAACGCGTTTCTGATTCTCGCGGCGGGCACTATTACGGGCATATGGGGTCTGATCCTGTTCTTCATGAAGAAGCAAACCATCAACAGATACTGGAGATATGCGCTTATTTTCACGGCGATTGTGGGCGCGCTGCAGGCGCTGCTTGGTATTTCGCTGGTGCTACTGAATCAGAAGCCAGGCTCAGGTACGGGCCTGTACTACCTGCATTATGTGTATGGAGGGATTGTAGCCCTGGCGATTCCGGTGGCTGTCACCTATGCGACTGGGGGAAAACATCCCCGGCGCGATCTGCTTATTTTTAGTATTGTGTCCCTGGTGCTGGTCGCGGCTGCTCTGCGCGCGCTCACGACGGGACTACAGTAGTTGGGTGAATGGTGTTATGAGAGCTTCATTTATACATATCGCGGATACACATCTTGGTTACGAGCAATACGGTGTACGCGAGCGTTTCAATGATTTTAGCCGTGCATTCTGGGATATTCTCGATGACGCGGTTCATCGCGAGATTGACTTTATGGTGATCGCGGGGGACCTGTTCCATAAGCGCGCTATCGATGCGCTGACGCTCATTCATGCCATCGAGGGATTGAAGAAGCTCAAGGCCAGGGGGATTCCGGTGGTGGCCATCGAGGGCAACCATGATCGCAGCTATTACCGCGAGGGCATCTCCTGGCTGCAATTTTTATGTCACGAACAGTATTTGACGCTGCTCAATCCCAGGATGCGTGACGGCGCGCCCATTATCGCTGGCTGGGAACAGAAGACGATGTCCGGTTCGTATATTGATGTACTGGATGGGCGCGTGCGCGTCTATGGCTTGCCCTGGCAGGGAGCGGCGACGGTGCGCAGTATAGAGGGCATGGCGCAGTCGATGCGGGCGGCGCGCGCGGAGGAAGACGCAGCTGGTGTCGAGTACCGCCTGCTGATGATGCATACCGGCGTTGATAGCGTGGTGCCGCGTATTCAGGGGTTGCCCACGATGGCCCAGTTTCAGCCGCTGCGCCGCTGTGTAGATTACCTGGCGCTCGGCCATGTGCATAAACCCTTTGAATTCTATGATTGGATGTATAATCCCGGCTCAACGGAAACCTGCGGAGCGGAAGAGTCGGCGTGGGAGGATCGCGGCTACTATTACGTTCAGATCGATACCGATTCTCTAGATAGCATTGACGATGAAGATGTTGATAACGATCAATCCCCGCATCGCGCAACCCATCTTGTCAGCACGCGCCGTCCTTTCGTGCGTCACGAACTGCGTGTGGAAGGATTGAGCGAGCCAGATGGCGTGTATAAACTCCTCGAAAAGTACTGCCGCCGCGAGCGAGAGAAATACGAAACGGACGCGCTGCGGCCCCTGGTGCAGATACACTTGATCGGCACGCTGGCTTTTGATGGCGGCTCGCTCGATCTGCCCTACATGGAGGAGATCGTGCGTACCCTGTTTGAGCCGCTCTACGTGCGCATCGAGAATAACACCAACGACCAGGATTACATCCCCGACGGGGGCGAGATCGATGGGCGCGACCGCTCAACCTGGCACGAATTGGAACGCCGCATCTTTGAAGACCTGGTCAGCCGCGACAACCGCTACATAGCCCATCGTGAAGAGTGGAGCAAGGTGCTGGCTGACCTGAAACGTATGTCGCTGGATAAGGATGATCCGGCGGAGATTGCACGATTCCTGCGGGAGAAACAGGCGGAGTTGTCTGAGGCGTAGACTGGTGGATTGTTAAGGATCATATGTGAGCGTCACAGCGAGAACCACCAGGGCGACCGCAGGGGTCCCAACCCCGCATCATCCGCTGCCCCCGCCCTTACAATGACTACTGGGAATATGTCCTGCCAGGCTTTTTGTTCTTACGATCAAGGATAACTGATAAAGCCGAAAGTTGCCTTTGACTTCCCTTGACGTTCTTATCTTTTATCGGTTACACTTTGTTTTGTAAGTAAGTTGAGTTAGTATATCAACTAACGAAACTACGGTTGCACTGCCTGGTTGCCTGGTAAAGGCAGTGGGCTTTGTACTTCCTTCTAAAGGAGTTGATTGTTATGAATACGGCATCCGTTCCTTCCGCACAAATACCGCGTGTAGACACACACCTCGCGAAGTTTTCTCAGGCGAGTACCGTTGTGCTCGCCGGACTTGCTTTTGTTTTTAATCAACCCATTATTGTGCTGATCGCTGCCATTGTAATGACGCTGGCAGCCCTGTTTCCAACAACAGTAAGCCCGTACCGCCTGCTGTATCGCGGTATCGTTTTGCCGCTGGGCTTATGGAAGCCGCGTGTTGTGGAAGATGATCCTGCTCCGCATCGTTTCGCGCAGGGCGTTGGAGCGGTGTTTCTCATCGTGGCAACGCTTGTGCTCTTCCTGACGAAGGCGACGGTTGTTGGGTGGACGCTTGACCTGATCGTTTTTGTGCTGGCAGCCATTAACCTGACGGTGGGCTTCTGCGCGGGTTGCTTTGTGTACTATCACCTGGGGCGATGGGGTATGCTGCCGCGAGTGCGCTACGAGGGTGGCTTCCACTGGCGAGGAGTCTGACATGTCGGATGGGCTTGTGCGGCTGGGCGTGCTGGTTCTGGTGAGCCTGCTGGCCTATTTTCTAGTGTGGTACGGGCGGCGATATGTCGAGGAACGGCGCAAAACTGCTCTGTCTGCCCTGCCCCTGGAACCGCTATCAGGTGGAAATGGAACGAATGTCCACTCTGCTGGGGCGCCGGTGCGCATTCTGGCGTTCAGCAGTGAAGACTGTCGCCAGTGTCACCAGTTCCAGGCACCTGCGCTTCAACGTGTAACGGAGGCGCGTAAATATCAGGTGAGTGTTGAGGAAATTGACGCGCCGAGCTTCCCTGAATTGACGCAGCGCTACCAGGTGCTGACGGTGCCAACAACGGTGGTGCTTGATGCTGCCGGACATGTGCATGCTGTGAATTACGGGTTTGCTAATACACAGCGCCTGCTCGAACAGGTGGATGGGGTATTATCGGCGGTCGCATTCTGAACTCGTTTTTTGTGTACGCTTAGCGTGATAAACCCTTTGTGTTCATCACGAACCTTGAAAGAGGAGCTTTTCATGTCGGTTGTTGATGAATTCCGTAAGGCAAACGATGCCTATGCCTCAAGCTTTCAAAAAGGGGATTTACCCATGCCACCTGCTCGTCACGTGGCAGTGCTCACCTGTATGGATGCCCGCCTGCATCCGTCGCGCTTCCTCGGCCTTGAACTGGGCGATGCCCATGTGATCCGTAACGCGGGTGGCCGGGCAAGCGACGATGCCATTCGCTCGCTGGTGATTTCCGAACAATTACTTGGTACCAATACTGTCGTGGTAATTCATCATACGGATTGTGGCATGTTGACCTTCAGCAATGAGGATCTGCGAACGAAAGTGAAGCAGGAACTACACGCCGACGCGGATCACATCGACTTTCTTCCATTCAAAGACCTGGAGCAGTCGGTCCGAGATGATGTTGCCACTATCAAGTCTTCGCCACTGATACCGGATAGTGTGGAGGTGAGTGGGTTCATTTATGATGTGAGAAGCGGGAAGTTATTGCCGGTTGTATAGGAAATTTATAGAGGCGCGGTAAAGCGCCTCTATAAACTGGTCTGTTCATCATTTTCCTCTTTCATGGCTAAAGCGACCGCTTTACTCTCCAATCACTTTCACCTGTGTCTCGTACATCATTTTGATGGCCTCGTCTTCTCCGACGAGCTTTTTGAGGTCTTCGTGGCACAGCGCGATATGTTCCTGCCGCGCATTGATAAAGTCATGGCGGGCGGTGATTGCTATGCCGGTCAGGGCGAGTTGTGCCGCTTCATAGGCCAGTTCGATTTCTTGCATCAGGCGGGCTACTTCGCTTTTTGGTTCGCTTGCATGCATCTGAGAATTTCCTTTCCAAAGGACCTGTTCCATCGGGTCCTGGTCACGAGTATTAGATCAAAATCAATTCAAACAAAAGGTACAAGTAAACTGATAAAGCGTAAATGATATAAAATCTGAATTTGTTGGATACTTTGATGAGCAATTATCTATCCGGCTATTGCAGGCTATCGATGCATAAGGTACACTACCCTCAAGCAGCATGTGGTTCAGGTAGGCATTTTTTAAGGTGGAGATATGGATGAAACAACCTATTACTGGTGGTATGCCTATGCTCCGTTCGAGCAAGGAGAATATAACCGTCCTCATATGGGACAGGTGATTCGTTACTATCGCGAATTACGAAGCTGGACAATAAAAGACCTGGCAAAAGCCTTACAGGTTACAGAACACTACGTGTACGAGATAGAAAGTAGTAGCAATATGCCCGAATCCGTCGGACGACGAACAGCTATTGTAAAACTCTTAAAGATTCCCCCCGCCCTCCTGGGGTTGTCGATAATTACTCCTGAGGATCAGCACACGAGTGAGACTAATAAGGATGACATTACGGGAGTTATCAAAGTTATCGATGCGCAACGCATGATGGCCTACGAAGATATTCTTGCGATGAGTTGGGAACTCTACTACATGGGCAACCTCCAATATGCTACCAGGAATGTCGATCAATGGATACATGTTCTTGCTCATACAGCAAAAGGTGCTAAAGCAACAGAACGCGATCAAGTGCTTGCTATGCTCTGTCGCTTCTATCAGCTTTCCTGTACTGCGGCGCGAGACCGTATGGATACAGTACGAGCGCTCCATGACGGAAAAAAAGCCATCGACATCGCATTGCAATTAGAGAATGCCGAATTAATCGCTTCCGCATACTATCGTCGTGCCAGGGTCTATCTACAGCAAGGGCAGTTTGAGAGATCTCTTCAAGACATGGAACCCGCATTGCGTTATAGTGATCTCGTCTGTGATCCACTGAAAGCAACGCTTTATAGATCAGCAGCTGAGGCTTACTCCCCGCTTGCAAAGAATGACAAGCCTTTGCAGAAGAAATGTCTGATGTACCTGGATAGTGCCATACGTATCTTGCACAAAGGCAATATGGAGGCTAATGGCAGTTTCGTCAAACCCGATATCTCCAGTGTACATGTAGAACGGGCGGCTACATTCATTGAGTTCAACAAGTATAAAGATGCCCATAATGCTTTGCTCCTCGCGCATGAGCTTCTTCCCCCTGGAAATATCCGCAGGGAAAAAGATTTTCTTTTAACAGAAGCTGAGATCTATCTCTCTGAAGATGATCTAGAGGGATGCTGTGAATCCATATTTGAAGCTCTTAAGCTCATCCGCGCTACAACTTCACAGAGCAGTGAGAATTGGTTACAAGCTCTCTATCAGCGGCTTCAGCAGTGCGATGCGAATAATCCACTCGTTTGCAGATTAGGTATGGAGCTAGGAGTGTACTAAAAAGGGCTGGTGATCTATCCTTGACCTTTCTTCGATGTCTCCGGTAAATCCTTCGGGCTATACCAGCAATGATCGCACTTCGTTCGGATGAACTGACCGGCCTTCTCCCCGGCTGCTTCTATGGGCTGTTCGTGGTGATGCTCGTGCCCATTTGACTGCGCTGTCTCTTCTGTTTCTTGCTGTTCGATGGGCTGTGTGTAGAGCGGGTGGCCTTCGGAAGTCAGGCAGCGACCGGTAGCCAGCTCGAATTGCCAGCCGTGCATGGTGCAGGTGAGGACGCCGTTCTCGATTTTGGCGAAGCGAGTCAGGTCGGCTTTCAGATGGGGGCAGCGGCGCTGGATGCGGTAGCCGTTGCTTTCCCACAGCTGCTGCACGGCGGTCTTCTCGGAGTAGTAGCCCTCGGCGTATTGCAGGCGTTCGGGCGTGAGGCATTTGAAGAAGTTGTAGACGTATTCGTTGTAGGCCCCCTTACGCTGCGCCTCGAAGCGGCAGGAGAGAAAGATCTGGTTGATCCAGTCCTCTTCATGATGGATGATACAGTACTCGAGCAGGGCGCGGTCGATGTGGAAGCGGTAATCCCACTCTTCATCCCGCCAGGCGTAGACGCGGCGCGTATGGAAGTCGAGCACGATCTGCTGCACGTCGCAGTCGATCAGGACGCGCCCATTGATGCCTACCGCCGTCAGGTCTGCGATCTCCATTAGTGGCTCGAACCAGTCGCGCAGCGAGGCCAGGATATCTACCTGCCCGCGCGGCCACGCTGCCTTTTGCGCGTCGATGATGGGCTGCTGGCGCGCTCGATATGCTTCCAGGTAGGTGCGCTTATCGCTGAAGATGGCCTGTACCTGTGCATCAGGGAAGGGGTGATCTATGGTAAAGTCTCCTTTTGTGAGTGTACCAACCGTACCGGGAATCATCAGGCGGCCATTGTCTAAGCCGTTGGCCTGCATGTACTCGATGAACACCGTCTGATCCGGGAAGGTGTTGACGGGGTCGCGGTCGAAATCATTGAAGCTGAAGAGGTGATCGTCCAGGAAACAGGGTGGGCCGGCGGATGGGACAACGAAGCTGGCGCCAATTTCGCGGATATAACGCAGGGCGCGGGCCATTTCGTTTTCGCGTTTTTTGCGTCCCAGGGCCTGCATCATCTTTTCTGGGAACTGGTAGACCATGGGATACCAGATCGCGCCAGAAAACTGCACGAAGTGCGCATCAAAGGGACCAAAGCTGTTGAGCAGGTCCAGGTCTATAGGGCGCGAGTCATTCTGGTCGAGGACGCGTGTCTCGCCGTCGTCCACCATCAGGCTGGAATCCCCCAGAGGGCCGTCGATGGGTGCGGCCATGGCCATTATCATGAAACGCAGCCCGTCCACTTCGACGGCCTGGGCATTCTTTGTGTAGATGAATTTTGTGAAGCCCAGTTCGCGCAAGCGCCGTTCCAGCAGGTCTAAGGGGTAATCGGGTAGGAGGACGGTTGCTTCCTTCCAGACATGCTCGCTCAGGAACTGCGGGTCAAAGTGGTCGTGGTGCATATGCGAGACATAGAGATAGGTGGGGCGAGAAAGTTTCTCGCGGTCTACCTCCTCGTTGCTTGGAAAGGGGAACCACGAGGCGAAGTAGGCGGGATTGAACCAGGGATCGCAGAGAATACTTCCATGCCGGGTTTCAATAAAAAGGCCAGCCTGTCCAAGGAACGTAATCTTCAATGTGCGATCTCCTTTAGTTGAGTGAATGAAACATGCAAACTACTTTTGTCCCTATCATATCATGGTTGGAAGTCGTGTTTCCAAGTGTTGTATAAAGGGCTTCTGAGAATCAGAACGAATCGGCCTTGTGGTTTGTATCAATGGAGTATGGTGGCGATGATTCTGAGACTTGATTGTGATGCCCAGGCCTGGCGCTCCCATCCCTGACGCCCACAAGGGGCGTCACTACATTTCAACAAGCCCCGCTCCCCTCACCCCAGCGTGTCCCCTGGGTGGGGATAGGAGGGATGGGTCAGGCCAGATGTAGTGATGCCCCTTGTGGGCATCAGGCGCCAGGCATTGCTCATGCAATGATAGAGACAGTATTGAGAACTATCACCCCTAAAGAATAGTCTCCGCTAATGGTGGCGCGTGGCAGCGCGTCCTCTTTACTCATGCCCTTTGTGAATAGTCGCCATGCAGTCTCCTGGTCAAGGGAGATGCTGGCATGGGCTTCAGTTGCAATGGCTTTTCCCAATATCCATTGCCCTTTGTCGCGCAGCAAGGTCCAGCTTCCGCCAGCTTCACCTGTAATTATGAATCGGATGCTTGTTCCATCGCTGGCCTGCACATCCCTGTAGGTATGTGGCAGCGCTCTTATGAACGTTTCCAGCACCGGGGCAAAGAACGCTCGCTCTTTTAGCCCTGGTTTGTCTACAGCATCGCGTATCTGCTGCTGGTGCAGCCAGCGCTCGGTGTATTCTCGCGCGATGTCGAGCCACACGGGTGCTGGAGCAGGGCCAGCCCAGCTAACGGGATCGCCCATAGCAAAGGGATCGAGCGTGGAAAAATAGCGATAGAGTTCCTCGCCGCTGAATTCAAGTAATGAGCAGAGGACTTGTACGCTTAATCGCCGGGTCGCCTGTACCCATATGGCGTTCATCTCGTTGATAAACGCTACCAGCTCATCCCACGAGTCGAGATGGTAGGGCGTCTTTACGATGCTGAGATAGTCAAAACTATCGCGTTTTCTTGAGAGTATACCAAGATCGTCCGCGAGCAGGTGTTGGGCAATATCTTTTACCGACCACCCGGCGCAAACCGTGGGTGTATGCCATGCCTGCTCATCTAAACCTTGAAGAAGCTGCAATAATGCTCGCCGTTCAAGAGGAAAGAGGTCGCAAACAAGGACTGGGTCAAGCAATTCCATCTGTATCTTACTTCAGAAAATCCATGGCGGCGCGTGTCAGCACCTCCACGCCCACGGGGAGCGCCTCCTCATCGATGTTGAAACGTGGGTGATGGTGGGGGTATTTCGCCCCTTTTTCCGGGTTGTTTGCGCCGACGATGAAGTAGCAGCCGGGCACAGCTTCAAGGAACTCCGACATATCATCGCTGCCGGTACTCATTACCGCCTCGCTGGTGTCTACATCCTGCTCACCGACAGACGCGACGGCAGCGCTGCGCACAAGTTCTGTCATTGCCTCATCATTAACGCATGGGGGGCAGCCGTCGATAATTTCCACATCGCAGGAACCACCCATCGCGCTTGCCACGCCCGTCGCGACTTCGCGAATACGGCGCAACAATTTTTCACGGTGTTCCTTTGTGAAGGAACGCATGGTGCCATACATCACTGCTGTTTCAGGGATGATGTTGAACGCGGTGCCAGCCGAAATCTGTCCAATAGTAATCACGGCGGGGCTAAATGGCGAGGTCTCGCGGCTGATGAGCGTTTGGAGTGCTGTAACGATGTAGGCGGCGATGACAATCGGGTCAACCGTTGTTTCGGGCATGGCTGCGTGGCCACCCTTCCCATGAACGGTCAGGGTAATCCTATCTGCGCTGGCGAAGACCGGGCCTGAACGCACGCCGACGCGACCAAGCGGGTAGTCGCTGATAAGATGCAGGCCGATAATGCCATCTACGTCCTGCATCGTGCCTGCCTTGACCATCGGCTCGGCTCCGCCAACACGTTCTTCGGCGGGTTGGAAGACAAATTTCACCTTGCCCGCCAGGTCATCCCTGCGTTTAGTTAAAATATCGGCGACGGCGAGCAGGATCGAGGTATGTCCATCATGACCGCAGGCGTGCATTTTGCCATCGACGGTGGAGCGATATTCGATCTCGTTCAACTCGTGAATGGGCAGCGCGTCCATATCGGCGCGAATGGCGATGGTTTTTGCCCCAGGCTTGCTCGCGCCTCCCTTTAACAGGCCGACTACGCCGGTTTTGGCGATCCCGGTTTGCACCTCTAAGCCGAGGGTGCGCAGGCGCTGTGCGACGATGCCAGAGGTGCGCACCTCTTCAAATGCAAGTTCGGGATGCTCGTGCAGGTCGCGACGCATGGCTACTATATCGGGTACGAGTTCATCAATATCGGATTTTAAGCGGTCGGGTTCGGACATGGGACCTCCGGGGGTATATTCAATAACTTTGACTTCTCCTGGCTGCATTGTATCACGTAGGTGGGGCTGAACGTGGATTGTTCGCCAATCACTGAACAACAGCCACGTTCGAAAGAGGAACACTCGCCCTAACGAGTCGGGAGAGATTTCTTTATGAGTGAGTACCTGCTATCTGGTCTAGCATTGTTTGGCAGTGGTATTTCTGCGTGTGAATGGATTATAGAGCAAGAAACGGATAGTATCCCGCATGATTATGTCTTATCATACTACTACAGGGTTTTAGAAAAGTCAGGAGAAATGAAAAATGCAAGATGTGAAAGATGATATTGAAGAACAATACTGGCAGGCGGTGGTGGAACGAGATAGCAGCGCCGATGGCACGTTTTTTGTAGCTGTACGCTCTACCGGCATTTATTGCAAACCATCCTGCCCTTCGAAGCGGCCAAAACGAGAGAACGTTATGTTCTTTACATCGCCGGAAGCGGCGGAACAGGCGGGTTTTCGCGCTTGCAAGCGCTGCCATCCGCGCGAAGGGGTGGAGGCTGATCCGCAGGTGGAACTCGTGCAGCGAGCCTGCCGCTATATCGAGGAGCATATTGAAGATTCATTGGGCCTGGCTGAACTCAGTGCGCATGTCAACATGAGTCCATACCATTTGCAGCGCGTTTTCAAGCGTATTATGGGTATTACGCCGCGCCAGTACGCGGAAGCTCGGCGCCTGGATCAGTTAAAAGAGCAGTTGAAGGAGGGAGAATCCGTGACGAAAGCATTGTATGAGGTTGGCTATAGTTCCAGCAGTCGTCTGTACGAGCGTACACCTGTACAGCTTGGCATGACACCGACGACGTACAGGCGTGGTGGGCCTGGTATGCATATTAACTATAGCATTGTCGATTCTCCTCTGGGACGGCTGCTGGTAGCCGCTACCGAGAAAGGTGTCTGCGGCGTGTGTATCGGGGAGGCTGATACCGTGCTTGAGTCTGCTTTGCACCTGGAATATCCCAGGGCAGATATCCAGCATGATGCGGAGGGAACAGGTCTTCATCAATGGGTAGAGGCGCTGGTAATGCATCTCAATGGTCAGCAGCCACACCTTGATTTGCCGGTGGACGTGCAGGCGACGGCGTTTCAGTGGCGGGTGTGGCAGGAGTTACGCGCCATTCCCTATGGGGATACTCGTTCATATAGCCAGATTGCGCAGGCCATCGGGCAGCCGCAGGCGAGACGTGCCGTTGCGCGTGCCTGTGCGACAAATCCCGTGGCAATTGTTGTCCCCTGCCATCGCGTTGTGAGGGAAGATGGGAATATGGGTGGGTATCGTTGGGGAGTTGAACGCAAGAAGCGGTTGTTGGAACGAGAGGCGCACGATCGGGCCAATGATTAATGCCAATTGAGGACTATAGCGGTCGCCCTGGGGGATTATGATAGAAGTCGATTGACTCTCTCGTTCTTCCCGTTTTGGCTGTAGTAACAGGAAGAGGTTCTATGTTAGCATGAATAATGAAGTACTGTATATCCTCATCTTAGGGAAGAATAACACAGCAAACATTGGCTCTATAGCCAGAGGAGGGCATGATGGAGTTTCTCATTTTGCTCATCATCATGCTAATACTGATCGATATTGCAGCCGTTCGTTGGGGGGTTAATAGCATTGATGGCCCTGACAGTCCTGAATGGGAGCGGCGGCGCAACTGGTATGGATTTCATTAGGTTTTATTATGGGAGATAGTCACGTAACGAAAATGGCAGCGGTACAAATTGTAGCTGATGGTGTGCAGTCCTCTAAAAGCGCGCCTATAGCGCCTGCACATAATCGATTGTTGATCATTTTGTCGTTAATTTCGCTCTATACACTCTGGGGCGGTACGTATCTTGGTATGCGTATCGCCCTGGAAGGGTTTCCGCCGTTCTTTGTGGCGGGCGTGCGGCAATTGACGGCTGGTATCATACTCTATGTTTTCCTGCGCCTGCGCGGTTCTCCCGGTCCTACGCGCGCTCAATGGCTGGGCGCACTTGTCGTGGGAGGACTATTGCTGGTGGTTGGCAATGGAGGCGTCGTCTATGCCGAACAATGGGTTTCTTCAGGACTGGCGGCGCTGGCGTTAGGCGCGATTCCACTCTGGGCGGCGCTCTTTTCCGGCCTATTTGGGCGCTGGCCTCGACCTATTGAATGGTGCGGACTGGCGATAGGCTTTGCTGGACTGGTGTTGCTGAACCTGGAAAATGGACTACATGCCAATCCACTTGGCGCTATAGTCCTGCTTATCGCACCAATGAGTTGGGGGCTTGGCTCCATCTTAAGCCAGCATCTACCAAGCCCAAAGGGGCTGATGGCGAGCGCGGCTCAAATGCTTGCTGGCGGTGTGATGCTATTTATTGTGGGGTTTGGCTTCGGCGAGCGCATGACGAGCATTCCAGGACCCCGACCATTAGGGGCGATGCTCTTCCTGATCGTCGGTGGTTCGCTGGTCGGCTTCAGTGCGTATGGCTACCTGCTGCGCCACGTGCGGCCAGCGCTGGCAACCAGCTACGCCTACGCCAATCCGGTCGTCGCGGTAGGACTGGGCATTATCCTGGCAGGAGAACACATTACAGCGATTGGGGTGCTGGCGATGCTGGTTATCCTGTCTGGTGTCGGGTTGGTGACGTTGGGGAAGGATCGATTGCCCAGCCCCCACAGAATCCCCAGGTTACTGGAAGAGGACTGAGCAATGTAGCGGTGCTCTCAATAGCAAGATCGAAGGGCATGCTTACGATTTCCCCACATTGAAGCGGAAGTGCGCGATATCGCCGTCCTGAATGACGTAATCCTTGCCCTCAAGCCTTTGTAAGCCTTTCTTCGCGGCGGCGGCGAAGGTGCCGCCGGAGGCCATGAAGTCTTCGTAGCGCGTCACCTCGGCGCGGATGAAGCCTCGTTCGATATCCGAGTGAATCTTTCCGGCGGCTTCGGGGGCCTTTGCGCCTTTGGTGACGGTCCAGGCGCGCACTTCATCCTCGCCTGTGGTCAGGAAGGTGATGAGGTTGAGCAGGCGGTAGCCGACCTGGATGACGCGATCTGCTCCCAGTTTGGGCAGTCCAAGGGATTCGAGGTATTCGGCGGCATCCTCTTCGGGCAATTCGGCGAGTTCAGCTTCCAGGCGGGCGGAGACGGCTACGACTTCGGAACCTTCGGCCCTGGCACGTTTCGCAATCTTCGCGATGCTTTGTAATTCGCTTTCCAGCGTTGAGAGATCGATATCCTCGCCAGCCGCGGTACGCGCCAGCAGATCACCTGCTGCGCCAAGCGCGTCTTCGCTGACGTTCAGGACGTACATGCGCGGTTTGAGGGTGAGCAGGAAGAGTTCGCTCAGTACGGCGCGGTCCTGGGCGAGGAGTTCAAGCTGGCTGACGAGTTTCAATTCGTTCAGGGCATCTTGCAGGAGTCGCAGGATTTCGAGTTCCTGCTGGTATTTCTTGTCGCCCGATTTGGCGGCTTTGGTGGTGCGTTCGATGCGTTTTTCCACGGTGGAGAGATCGGTCAGCGCCAGCTCGGCGTTCAGGCTATCCAGGTCGCGGTTGGGATCGATAGTGTCGTAGATATGCGGGACATTGCTATTCTCGAAGGTGCGCAGGACAATCGCCAGGGCATCAGCATTGCGAATATGCCCTAAAAATTCCGCGCTGAGTCCTTCGCGTTTCTCGTCAGCCGCGTGGGAACTCTGGCCAATGCCCGCGACATCCACAAATTCGACGGTGGCAGGTGTGACCTTTTTGGGGTGAAAGATGTCCGCTAACGGCTGCAGGCGAGCGTCCGGCACCTGTACGACGGCGAAATTGGCCTGGACGGTGCTGGTGGCATAACCACTGACGGGCGCGCCTGCTTTGGTGAGCGCGTTAAAAAGCGAGGTCTTCCCACTCTGGGGGAGACCGATGATTCCTATAGTTAGAGCCATATTAAAACCTCTTTATCTTGACGTTATCTGAGCAACCCGATACAATATGCATGTTTAGAGTACGTTTCCCACAAAGCGGAGGGTTTCTTTTATGCCATTGTACGAGTATTATTGCTCGGACTGCAAATCAAAATTTGAGATGCTTGTCAATGTTGTGTGTATGAAATGTCGTAGCCAGAAAGTGCGTCGTCTACTGTCCATCTTTGCTCGCGCCGCCAGGGGCGGAGAAGAGGGCGCGTATGATGATATGGCGCCATCGATGGGCAGTTGCGGCTGCGGCGGCAATTGTGGCTGCAATTAACCAGGTTTTATCTTCATGTTTAACAAAGTTAGCTACCGGCGCGGCGTGATAGAGGGGGTTATCCTCTACACGCTGGGCCGCCTGGGCGCACTGATTACGCCTGCATTTTTCCCCGACTGGGTTTTTGTTGCCGCCCCCCTGCTCTTTCTGGTGTTGCAATTTCTGCTTGCGCCTCTATGGGCCACGCGACGTATACAGTCTACCAGACGCGAACGTTTAAGTAAACGTTTCTGGCTGCTAGGTCCACGCCTGGCCGCTATTTGCATCGGCATTGACCTGCTGATGTCGCTGGCGATTGGGCTTGCCCTGTTTACTTTTACCGGTGTACAGCAGGGGCCTGCTCTGTGGCGATTCCTCGCGAGTGGTCCTAATCACCTGAGCCTGCTCGATTTTGGCTTGTACGAGGTGAGAAGTATTGCGCTGCTGCTGGCGTTTTTCACGCTGACGGTAATCTGTACACGGCTGGCAGCGGGTGGGTTTTTGCGGTTTACGATGCCATCGGGGGGCAATCGGGTGACGTTGTAAAGAGAGGTCAGGCAAACCTCCCCATAGTGTGAAAAGTACACATAAAAAATGCGTAAAGATGCGAGAAATTGGATAAATTGATGAAGAAAAGACTTGCAAATCAAAAAGATTTGGTGTATGCTTGCATGCGGTATCCGATCTCGGTCTGGCATACAGCGTCCGTCCAGAACAATACGCCCGCGCTGCTAGGGGTGACAATCAAACTGGTGACTCTGCAAGGATATGGACCCGGAAGAATACCAACATATCACAAGGAGGTCCCTAGTTGAGTTTCGAAGACAAAACCCTCAGGTGTCGCGAATGCGGAAATGATTTCGTATTCACAGCGGGTGAACAAGAGTTTTACCAGCAAAAGGGCTTGATGAATCAGCCTAGCCGTTGCCCTTCCTGCCGTTCTGCGCGACGTAACACCTCTGGCGGTGGTCGCTCCGAACGCGGCCCACGCGAGATGCACACGGTCATCTGTGCTGAGTGCGGTGTGGAGACACAGGTGCCATTCTTACCCAAGAATGACCGCCCGGTCTATTGCAGTTCCTGCTATGATAAGCAGCGGGTAATGCGCAACTAAGTCTGGAAGCGTTGCTGGCTTCCGGCACTGCATTATCTAATCAAAGAGACAAGAGATGAGGCCAAGGTATGTTCGCGGCCTCGTCTTTTTTACGTTATTCAGTTCCATCCGTTTCTATTACAGAGAGCATATTATTAACCTCCGCTTTAGAGCTTCGTATAGCTAACAAAAACTCGACATAAGTGGATAAGCTGTTACGTTATGGTTGTATTGTACGTACGAAATTATATTACGTAGTAAGTACATATTGATTGCATTGTATGCGTTTGTGTTCTAAACTATATAGTAAGAAATGTGCCACCCAGGGGATTACTGCATGATGACCGTAAATCCAGATGAGTCAGTTGCGATTTCGCATATGACACTTGAACATTTGCTGGCAGAGACTGGCCAGTATTTATCTCCACGTGAGATGGAGACGATTCAACGTGCCTACGAAGTGGCAAATGAAGCGCACCGGGGCGTGGTGCGCATCTCTGGCGACCCCTATATTCAACATCCCCTGGAAGTTGCGCTACTGCTGGCTGACATGCGCATCGACGCGGACGGCATTGTGGCGGCCCTGCTGCACGATGTCGTTGAAGATACCGATTACACTCTGGAAGAACTCAGCGCGCACTTTGGTGAAGCGGTGGCAAATATCGTGGATGGTGTCACCAAGTTCGATACCCTGGCCGGCAAACATGGAGAGGGCCAATTTATTGCTGCCGAGAAAGACGCGTTCACCCCTTCGTTGCCTGAAACCCCTGAGCAGGTCGAGCAAATGCAGCGCCAGGCGCGTGATTTGAAGCGCCGCCAGCGTTCGGAGACCGTGCGCAAAATGTTGCTGGCGATGGCGGAAGACCCGCGAGTGGTGGTGCTTAAATTAGCTGACCGCCTGCATAATATGCGCACGTTGAGTGTGATGAACGAGGCGCAGCAGCAAAACAAGGCGCGCGAGACGCGGGAAATATACGCGCCGCTGGCTCGCCGCCTGGGTATGGCGCTGGTGCAGGCGGAACTGGAAGATCTGGCTTTCAGTTACCTGGAGCCGGAGAAGTTTACGCAGCTTGCGCGTGAGGTTGAAGAGGAACGACGCAAGCGGCAGCCCACCATCGACGCGATTTGTCAGGCGCTTGAAGAGGAGATGAACGAGGCTGGTATACATGCCGAGGTGCACGCCTGGCAGAAACACCTGTCCAGCATCAACCGGAAACTGGAGCACAGCGGCGGCGAGCTGAGCCAGATACACGACCTGGTGTCGTATCGCATCCTGGTGGACTCGGTACACGATTGCTACCTGGCCCTGGGGCATATTCACGCACTGTGGCGTCCCAAAGATGGGCGCATTAAGGATTTCATCGCGACGCCGAAGGTCAATGGCTACCAGTCATTGCACACGACGGTGTTCTGCCTGGATAATCAACTGGCTGAGATTCAGATTCGCACGCATGAAATGGAGCGGATCGCGGATTACGGCATCGCCAGCTACTGGTATCTGAAAGAGCGCGGGGGCGCACGCCTCTCTACGCGCGAGATGATTACCTGGATCGAACAACTGCGCGAGTGGCAGCGCGAACTGCCGCAGAACGCCGACGAATTTGTGGAAGCGGTCAAAGGGGACATTTTCCAGGAACAGATTTTTGTGTTTACACCCAAAGGCGAGGTGAAAGATTTGCCTCGCGGCTCCACGCCGCTCGACCTGGCGTATCGTATTCATACCGATATCGGCGATCATTGTGCGGGTGCGCGCATCATTACGAATCTTGAGGATAGTGGGCGTCTGATCACACGCATTGTCCCCCTTGACTACGAACTCAAAGGCGGCGAGATCGTAGATATTATCGTGGATGAAAGCGTGCATCCTTCGCGTGAGTGGCTGTCCTTTGCGCGAACCACTTCGGCGCGTACCAAGATTCGCCGCTACTTGAAAACCTATGAGCGCGAGGTGAACCTGGAGTTGGGGCGTGAACGCCTGGACCTGGCATTAAAAGCGGTAGGTGCGCCTGGTGTACGCGCCGTTTCGAATGAAGACTTGCTCAATACGAACACGCAGAAGACATACAATTCGTCCGACGACCTGTTTATTGCCCTGGGGCGCGATGACCTGGCGGTTGGGGAGGTGTTGGAGAACCTGACGCCGCTTTTGCAGCAGCGAGGTGAGATGAAGCCAGAGGCCAATGTAGGGACTCGATTTATCGCGTCCGAAGTTCCGAAAAATGGACATCGTGCCAACAGCGTCGGCGAGAGCGAGCTGCCGCAGGTACTTCCTTCCCGACTGCCTGACACGCAGAGTAGGACGCAGTCCGCCTGGAAGCTTGGCAGTCGGAATACGGACCCAGTCGTCAAACTGGCGCATTGCTGTTGCCCGCTGCCGGGAGATCCTATCGTGGGTCTATTCAACCCGCATAAGGGTATTATGGTGCATCGCAAGGATTGCCGGACCCTGCGCCACAACAAGGGGCACATATCAGAGCGCCTGCTGGAGATCAACTGGCTGCAGATTGAGCCGCAGCGCTACCTGGCGCCTATTATTCTTGTGGCGCATGACCGGGCCGGACTCCTGCGTGATGTGGCGGCTGTGGTTGCCGATGCGGGGATCAACATGACTTCTGTCGCATCCACCACTAATGCTTCATTGCAAAAAGCTGTGATTACTGCTACATTGGAGATAGAGGCTATCGACCAGATCGAGCCGATTTTTGAACGACTGCAACAAGTGAAGAATGTGGTGAGCGTGGGTCGAGATCGCGGTCGCAGCGCCCATTCATGAATGCTAGAGGGCGACCGCGAGGGTTGCCCATACAATGACACTTGGGAAAACGGCCCGTTCATTGTATGGGCGACCCTCCGGTCGCCCTGGGAAAATGGAAACGTCCATGATACATATGCCTGTAGGTTCTTCTTCAACCACACAAGAATTTGCGCATGAACGAGCGCAAAAGTTACTTAACATCGTTCGACAATATATGGCTCCTGCTGAAGTTGAACAGGTTCGGCAAGCGTTTGAACTGGCTCAGACTGCATGTGGGGATGCGCGCGGCGAGCGGCAACTGACGCTGATAGCGCACGCGCTGGCGGTTGCCACCATTATAGCCGAGATGCACATCGACGCGGTGGGCGTCGCCTCCGGCCTGATTTTTGAAGCGGTGGACGCTGATCTGCTATCGCTTGAGCGCGTCGAGGCAACCCTGGGGGTGGCTGTAGCGCGTGTGGTGGGCAGCATGCTGCGCATGAATATCCTGGAGCGCAAAAAGCAAAGCGCCGGGCAAGGGGCCAATGATCGCTCCCGACCGGGTGCCACAGGTGATGGAGAGCATACACGCGAGCAGAAGAAGCAGCGTATACGTGAGGCGCTGCGCCGCCAGCAGGCCGAGACCGTGCGCAAAATGTTTTTTGCCATGTCGGAAGACCCGCGTGTCGTTTTGCTGAAACTGGCGTATCGGCTCCATGCCATGCGTCTCATATCGGAGAAAGCCTACCCCGTCGATCAACAAGAGATGCTGACCATGGCGCAGGAGTCGCGCGAGATTTACGCGCCGCTGGCCGGGCGACTGGGCGTCTCGCGTGTCGAGAGCGAACTGGACGACCTGGCATTTCAGGTGTTGGAGCCGGATAAATATGCCTGGGTGCGCAACATGGTGGAGGCCGAGAGCAAGCAGTGGAGTGCCTATGTTGAGCGCATCTGCCACATCCTTGAAGAAGAGATGCAAAAACTGGGCCTGCACGCGGAGGTTTCGGGCCGTGTCAAGCACCTGTACAGTTTCTACAAGAAGCTGCAGCGTACCGCGGGCGATGTCGAACGCCTGGAAGACCTCAAGGCCGCCGCCGATTTTGGCCAGATTCACGACCTGGTGGCGTTCCGTATCCTGGTAGATTCGACCCCGGATTGCTATCTCGCGCTTGGCCATGTGCATAGTCTGTGGAGGCCGAAGGATGGGCGTATCAAAGATTTCATCGCTAATCCTAAACCTAATGGATATCAGGCGCTGCACACCACCATCTTCTGCGAGGATGAGCAGCTGGTGGAGATACAAATTCGCACCTTTGCCATGCACGATGTGGCTGAATATGGTGTCGCCATGCACTGGCACTACAAAGATGTCGGTGATCGCGCCTCAGCTTCTGCCAGAGAACTGCTATCATGGCTGCGCCAGCTCGCTGATTGGCAGCGTGACCTGCGCTCCGCCAATGATAGTGAGTTCGTAGAGGCGGTGCGCGACGAAATTTTCGACGAACAGATTTTTGTCTTTACCCCCAAGGGAGAAGTCAAAGATTTGCCCGTCGGCTCGACCCCGCTCGATTTTGCCTACCGCATACATACCAAGATCGGGGATAAGTGCGCGGGCGCGCGTGTCACCACTGAAAGCGGCAGCGGCGATGGTGAGCGCCTCGTGACCCGCCTGGTGCCGCTGGATTACGAACTGAAAAGCGGTGATATCGTCGATATCGTCACCAACCGCACCGCCCACCCCACGCGCGACTGGCTCAATTTCGCGCGTACCGCCGCGGCGCGCAGTAAGATACGCCGCTATCTCAAAATTCACGAGCGCGACATCAACATCCAGATCGGACGTGAACGGCTGGATCGCGAACTCAAAATCTTCGGTGTGCGAGGCATTGACGCCGTCAATGAAGATGCGCAAAACTGGCTGCTTTCTGAGTATGCCAAGGCATCCTTTGAAGACCTGCTCGCCTCCATCGGAGGTGACGATATCCGCCAACATGCCGTCGCCGTCAAGCTTGTGGACTACTGGCAACAGCGCGAGGCGCGTGATGTAGGGACCCGATTTACCCCGTCCAAAGACGAGGATGAATCGCTCGCTCTTCCCGTGACCAATCGCGGGGCACCTTCGGCCCGTCTACAGGTCGCGGGCGTGAGCGGCCTGCTCACCAGCCTGGCCAATTGCTGCAATCCGCTGCCCGGCGACGAAATTGTCGGCTTCATCAGTCGCGGCAAGGGCGCAGTCATTCACCGTGCCGACTGCAAAAACATCGGTCGCTATCGCGAGCGTGAACGCGAACGCCTCGTCAACGTCAGTTGGACCAGTATGGGCCAGCAGCGCTACCTGGCTCCCGTCGTCATCACCGCCCACGATCGCGCGGGCCTCATTCGCGATATCGCCACCGTTGTCTCCGAAGTCGGCGTCAACATGACCTCCGTCGCCTCTAACGTCAGTGCCGGTAAAGAAATCGCTCTGATCAACGCGACATTGGAGATAGATGGATTGGATCAATTGCAGCGCCTGTTTGTGCGGCTCGAGAGAGTCAAAGGCGTCATGGGGGTCGAGAGGGATTTGGGAAAGGTCAGGCGTCAATAATGAGCACCATGAACATCCCTGCCCCCACCGGGGCCTACATCGACACATCCGCCTTTCACGCCGATGTGCAGTACATCGAATCGCTCTGGCAGCGTATCCCCATCAAGGGCATTGACCTGCCCATCATAGATATCGGCCAGGGCGAACCACTCGTTTTTGTGCCAATCCTCGAACACCTCGAATTTGTCTATGCCAGGCAAATCCGCGCTTTCAGCCAATCGCGGCGCGTCATCCTCTATCGACGCCAGGAAAACCGTACCCGCTTCGTCGGCCTGGCGGAGCGCGTCGCAGAACTCCTGCACGTACTCGACAGCCTGGGATTGGAAAAGGTAGACC
>WNGK01001945.1_pt1 | contig 23851 bp, 20 predicted proteins | sample 5400601 | NCBI WGS metagenome assembly WNGK01 (sample SAMN13153376, study PRJNA577476) | soil metagenome | isolation source: 60 cm soil or saprolite under Garry oak tree replicate 1 | place: USA:California | collected 2016-06-15
CGCCGCCTTCATCGCTGCGCTGGGCAACTTGCTTTGGCTGATGTCGATGCGCGACCGGCGCGATTGACCGCGCGGCTTGAAGAGGATGAATCCCGCGATCGCGTTACCGCCTGCTCGACGCCTGACCGATTTGTTGTCGTCCGGGTCGAATGCCGGTGCTAAGTCTAAAAGGAACGCGATGGACGAGCCTCGGACCGACGAAGACCAGCAATTAGTGGCGCGCACGCAAGAAGGCGACGCGAGCGCGTTCGATCAGCTGGTGGTGAAATACACGCCGCGTCTTTACGGGCTGGTCTACAACATGACCTCGAACCACGAGGACACCAACGACCTATTGCAAGACATTTTTGCCAAAGCCTACAAGGCGATCCGTGGGTTTCGCGGGAAATCGTCGTTCTACACCTGGATCCATTCGATTGCGGTGAACATGACGCTGAATTTCCTCAAAAAACGCGGCCGCCGTTTCCAACTTAGCCTGGACGATGTCGATGCCAGCATTCAAAACGACAAGGAATTCCTCGAGGCTACCGCCTCCAGCAGTCCGGTGCGGCAAGCCGACCTGTCCGAGCTCCAAAAAAGGTTGAACGAGGCGATGATGAAATTGTCTGATGAACACAGAGCAGTGGTCACGATGTTCCATATTCAGGGGATGCCCCACGCAGAGATCAGTAAAATCTTGCGTGTTTCAGAAGGCACAGTACGATCCAGGCTTTTCTACGCCAACCGGCAACTGCAAAATTATCTAGACGAGTTTCGAAAAAATCCAGTCACCTGATCAACGCCCCATGGACGAATTTAACGACAACGAAATAACGAAGCTGCTTCGGTTGAAACGTTACGAACAGCCGCCCCCCCGGTACTTCGAAAATTTCCTGCACGAATTCCATCGCCGCCAGCGCGACGAACTGTTGCAGCAACCGCTTTGGCGCATTTGCGTCGATCGGGCGCGCGATTTCGCATTCTCCTTCAACCTCTCAACCCTCACTTCTTATCCAGCCGCGGTCACCGCGGTGCTCGTTTGCGCAGCGGTTATTTCACTCAAGATTTATCAGACGCCAGCGCCGGCGACGGTCGCGGCGAAGGATCGACCCGTCTTGGTCGTGCCCGCCACCGCTGAACCGGAATGGACTCTGGCATCGCCGGTCGCGACAAGGGTCTTTAACACGCGGTCGCTGCGCAATATTACGGAAAGCGCCCAAACTCACCGGAGCGGCACGCCACGCTACGTGCTCGACAGCGTGCCCGTGAGTTATGAGACGACTTTCAAGTTCTAGCTCGGGCAAGGGGTTTCGCTTGCTGGCAAAACTCGCGTTTTTCGCCGCGGCGGCTTCGCTTTCCGCGCAGCCCGGACCGGAATCGGCGACCACTATCAGTCGCGAAGTCAAAGATGTTTTCGAGCACTGCGCCAAAGCGGTAGTCAAAATCGAGGCGACCGATCAACACGGCGAACTTTCCGGCACTGGGTTCTTTGTCGATCCAACCGGCACGCTTTACACTGCTTATTCGGTCGGTGGCGAAGCCGAGAACGTGACGGTTGAGTTCAAAGGAAGAAAATATCCCGCGCGGCAGCTGCTGGCCGATATCCGCAGCGGCATCGCCATGTTGAAAGTGGATTTGGCCAGCCCGGCGCTGCCGATCACCAGCTCGGAGCAACTCGAGATTGCTACTCCTGTCGTTGCGATTGGATATCCGCTCGATCTCGCGGAGACCCCAAGCTTTGGCATGATCGCCGGTTTCGATCGCAAATGTTTCGGCGGATATTTTCCAACGAAACATTTGCGAGTAAATCTGCCGCCCCAGCGCGGTGAAGGCGGGGCACCGCTTTTGAATTTGAAAGGCGAGGTTGTTGGAATTCTTCTCTACAGTTTCGAGAATAATTCCTGTTACGCGTTGCCGATTGAAGCGGCGGAAAAAATTCGCAGCGATTTCATGCGCTTTGGCGAAGCGCGATATGGCCGGATTGGGGCAAACGTTTCCGAGGCGGCAACGCCAGTCGAAGGCTCTCGCGCTCTGACGATGGAGATTGTGAAGGATACTCCCGCCGCTGAGTCGGGAATGAAACCTGGAGACATCGTGCTCCAAATTGGCCGCACCAAAGTGCGCGAGCCGGAAGATATTCTTGATGCTTCGTTCTTTCTTACCGCCGGCGATGTGGTGCCGATCACGGTCATGCGCGGCAAGGAAAAATTAACATTCAGCGTAGAGGCGGCCGGTTCGCGAACGCCATTGCTGGCGGCGCCCTCGCTTAATAATCGCGCGATTCCGCTAAACCTACAGTCCGCTCCCGAGGGGACACCGTAACTACGGCATTCTTCGGAACTGCGCTTCGTTGATAACTCGAACGCCAAGTTCTTTCGCTTTGTCGAGTTTGCTGCCGGCTTCAACACCGGCCAGGACGTAATCCGTTTTCTTACTCACGCTGCCGCTGACGTGACCGCCGAGCGCTTCAATTTTTTTCGTTGCTTCTTCGCGTGTCATCGATGGCAGCGTGCCGGTGAGGACAAAGGTTTTTCCGGCCAACGCCAGCTCAGCCATTTTTTTGGCGGATACTTTTTCGCTTTTCGGATGAATCCCTAATTGGTTCATCCGCTGAATAATTTTCTTTCCTGCCGCTGACCCCAAAAAATCGAGAACGCTTTTCGTCACCACTGGTCCGACTGCGGTGACGATGCCGCCCTGCTTGTCGGCTTTGCTTTTCGATGACCCGGCAAAACCGGATTTGATCAATCGTTCGGCGATTTCTTTCGTCCCGTGGGCGCGGGACTTGTCGCCTTTGCTTTCATGGTAGGCGAGCAGGTCGCGGAGAAGTTTAGAATTCGCCACGTTCTCGATTGTTTCGTGAAAACGCGCGAGGTCGGTTGCGGTTGTTTTGCCCACGTCGGGAATGGCCAGTGCAAAAAGCCAGCGCGAAAGGGGGAAAGTTTTCGCACGCTCGATCGACTGGATCGCTTTGGTGGCGTTTTTTTCTCCGAAAATTCGCGGAGCTTCATCGGTCCCGAGATTTAATTTGGCCAGTTGCTCAACCTTCAGTTCGAATAAATCGAGCGGCTCGCGCACGAGGCCGCGCTCAACCAGTTTATCGGCGACGATTCCGCCGACGCTTTCGATATCGAGTGCGCCGCGAGCGGCAAAAAATTCCACTCGCCGGGTGGTCTGCGCTGGACAGTGAAGATTTTCGCAACGCCAGGCCACAAATTGCGGGTCGCGTCGGACCTCGCCACCGCAGACCGGACATTTGCCATGAATGTGTTTAAGAAAATCGAATGGCTTCGCGTTGCGCGGCCGTTTCGATTTGACCACTTCGACAACGGCCGGAATCACTTCACCGGCCTTCTCAATCACGACGGTGTCGCCAATGCGAATGTCCTTCCGCTTGATTTCGTCTTCGTTGTGCAGAGTCGCGCGCGAAACGGTGCTGCCACTGACCGGCACCGGCTCAAGAACAGCGACGGGCGTGAGAATCCCCGTCCGTCCGACTTGAACTTTGATGTCGAGCAACTTCGTTTCGACGCGCTCGGCCGCGTATTTGTAAGCGATCGCCCACCGCGGTGATTTGGCGGTAAAGCCGAGCCGCTCGCGTTGTTCGAACGTGTCTACTTTGATCACCGCTCCGTCGGTCTCGTACGGAAAATCATGTCGGATGCGGTCGAGCTTGCGAATGGCATCCAAAATTTTCTCAACCGAATCGGCGAGCCACCAATTCTCGTGCGTCGGCAGTCCAAGCTTTTTAAACAATGAAAAAACTTCGGAATGAAGATCGACGTCTACGCCTTCGGTTGCGCCGGTTCCGTAGAAAACGATGCCGAGCGGACGCTGGGCCGCGATTTTGGGATCGAGATGCTTGAGCGAACCCGCGGCGGCATTTCGCGGATTGGCAAACAACGGTAATCCGGCAGCTTCCCGTTCTTTGTTCAGCTTTTTGAAGCCGTCTTTGTCGAGATAGGCTTCGCCGCGTACTTCGAAAAATTTTGGGGCGGCACCGTGCAGTTGCTCGGGGACGGAGCGAATCGTCTTTATATTCCGCGTGATATCGTCTCCGACCGAGCCATCGCCGCGCGTCGCGGCATATTTCAGCCGGCCGCTCTCATACAAGAGCGAAACCGCGACGCCGTCCACCTTCGGCTCAATCACGACCAGGATCTTTGCGTCAGGCAAAAGACGCGTGATCCGTTTATAGAAGTTCGCGACCTCATCTTCGGAATAAGTGTTGTCCAGACTCAGCATCGGGACCCGATGCTGAATTTGGGCGAATGCCTGAAGCGGTCTGCCGCCGACGCGTTGAGTGGGTGAATCAGGCATTACCAGGTCGGGAAATTTCGCTTCCAGATCAACAAGCTCTTTGTAAAGCCGGTCGTATTCGCGATCGCTGATCGTCGGCGCGGCTTCTTCGTGATAGCGACGATCGTGCTCCTTAATCTCGTTTCGGAGCCGTGCGATTCGCTTCACCGCTTGAGCCTCGTCTTTGGCCATGAAGCATGATACAAACAGGGCAAAGATCGACAATGAACGGCGGCGAAAAAATCCTGGGCGTCGAGGGCGGTGGGACGAAGACGTCGTGGGTTCTGGTCGAGCGCGCGGAGAATGAGCTTCGTGTTTTGGACCAGGGGACGTTGCCCCCGGCCAACTTTCGCCTCGCCACAGCGGATCAGTTGCGCACGATGTTTAATGAGCTGCCGAGAGAAATCAATCGTGCCGGAATTTTCCTGGCCGGTTGTGGCACCGAGGAAGATCGACAATCGCTCACCCGGCTTTGCGCCGAGATTTGGCCGCAGGCGGAAGTTGTGGTCGGCAGTGATCGCGATTCTGGTTTGGCCGCGGCGCTGGGGCATGGCGACGGAATTGTTGTTAACGCCGGAAGCGGTTCATCCATCACCGGTCGTCGAGACAAGCGAATCGAAAACGCCGGTGGGTGGGGACACATTCTGGGCGACGCCGGCGGCGGTTATTTTCTGAGCTTGCAAGCCTTGCGCCTGATCCTGCGCGAATACGATCTGCACCGCGGCGATGTCCAGTTCACCACTAAGATTTTGCGCGCATTGTCGCTGAACAATCTGGACGAACTCGTGCGCTGGGCGCAGACCGCCGACAAAATGGAACTGGCAATGCTGGCCCCTGTGGTCTTCGAAGCCGCCGCCGCCGGCGACTCGCGCGTGATGGAAATTATCGAAGAAGGCGCGCGCGTTCTTTGCGAATACACCGAAGCCGTTGCGACCAGACTCCACCTGCTCGCGCCAAAGGTTGTGCTGCTTGGAGGATTGTTTCACCGGGACTCGATTTATAACCACGCATTTCGACGGCGTTTGAAAAAAACGCTGCCCGATGCGCGGGTGGCGAATTCCGAGCGGGTACCCGAATATGGCGCGGCCTGGTTGGCCGGGGAAATGCACAACTGGCCTGAAGTTCGTGCCGAACCTACGCCCGAAAAAATAAGCGACCTCGCTGCCGCATTGACCGAGCAACGCAATCCGCGTTCGGAAAATCTCGAGAAAATGAACGCGCAGGATTTTGTGACTCTGTTTGTCGATGAAGAAAAGTTTGTCGGGGAAGCGTTGCGCGCCGCGACTGTCGATCTTGGACGCGCGATCGAACTCGTTGCTGACTCATTGCGTAAAGGCGGACGATTGTTTTACGTCGGGGCGGGGAGCAGTGGCCGACTCGGCGTGCTCGATGCGAGCGAAATTCCTCCGACATTCGGCGCATCGCCTGAACTCGTGCAAGGCATCATTGCCGGGGGCGCGACCGCGCTGCATCGCAGCGTGGAAGGCGCAGAAGACGAGGGGAGTAACGGCGTGTTGGCAATTGATCGACGCGGCGTGAAAGATGTCGACGTCGTCATCGGCATCACGGCGAGCGGTCGCACCCCTTTCGTGTTCGGCGGGCTAGCGCGAGCGAAGTCGTTAGGCGCAAAGACGATTTTGCTCAGCTGCAATCCAGCTCGCGAATCCCGCGGCGGCGGGATCGATCTTGCAATTGATCTGGCAGTCGGTCCCGAAATTTTAACCGGATCAACGCGCCTGAAGGCGGGAACGGCGACAAAGGTCGCGCTCAATATCATCAGCACCGGCGCGATGGTCGCGCTCGGCAAAGTCCGCGGCAATTTGATGATCGATTTGAACACGTCGAGCACGAAATTGCGCGACCGCGCGACGCGCATGGTCGCCGAACTGACGCAGTGCGACTACAATTCGGCGCGGGCGCAACTCGAAGAGAGCGGTTGGGACTTGCGCGTCGTCCTTAAGAAAACCAGCCAATAGAAGGCGGATTCGCCGTGGCGAACATGCCTCCGCGCTAATTTCAGTAAGCGCGACCGCGAGCGGTGAAACGAACCATTGGCAACAACCTCAAACGAAAGGTTTTCTATGCTTTGGACTATCTTTGTTATTCTGCTGATTCTTTGGCTGCTTGGCTTTATCGGCTTCCACGTTCTTGGCGCTTACATTCATTTATTGCTTCTCATCGCGCTCGTCGTTCTCATTATCCAATTGATTAGCGGTCGACGGTCGCTGTAGCATCTGCGCCGTGAAACCAGCTGGAATTGTCGGCGTCATTCTGATCGTCGTCGGGATTATTGGCTTTGCCTGGGGCGGCTTGGGCTGGACCGAAGAAAAGAAAGACGCGCAACTTGGTCCTCTTGAAATCAAGCACACCGAAGGTCATGGAATCAGTTTTCCGCCGGTTGTAAGCGGAATCTGTCTGGTCGGCGGAATTGTCCTGGTCGCGATCGGCAGCCGAAAAACTTAACGGCAATTTCCCTTTTGCCTCACGACCGCTTCTGATTGAATCCGGCCGTGCCCGGATCAATCAATCGGCGCGCGGTTCGCTGGCTTCGCGGCCAGCTTCCTGAATTGGTCGCGGCCCGAGCGATTAGCTCCGAGAACGCGCGCGCGATCGATCTTTATTACGGCCCGGCAGAATCGCGCACGAATTTTGGTTTCGTAATTCTCGCGACCGTGGGCGCGGCGCTGGTCGGCGCGGGAATCATCCTTCTCATCGCGCACAATTGGGATGATTTGAGTCGCGCTACTCGAACGATCATTGCTTTTCTACCGTTGTTAATCGCGCAGGCGTCGGTCGTGTTCGTGCTGATGCGACGAAACGAATCGCCGCCATGGCGCGAAGCGGTAGCGGTGTTCGATGTTGCGGCCGTGGCGACGGCGATCTCGCTAATCAGTCAAACCTATCAAATCCAGGGTTCGTTTGCCGATTTCATGCGCGTTTGGCTTTTGTTGAGCATCCCAATTGTTTATCTGCTTCGCACCACTGTCGGCGCCGTCGTTTACATAATCGGGACGATCGTGTGGCTGTTTGCGCGTGAAGTTTTATTTGTGCGTTCCCCAAACCCAATGTTGTTCTGGGCGCTGCTGCTGCTGGTGATTCCGTATTTCTTGATTCGGTTTCGAAACGATCGCGATAGCCGTGAGACAGCGACCCTCGCGATCATGCTGGTAATCGCGGCTACTTTTGGTCTTGGACTTACCGCTGATTTTGTGAAAGCCGATCTGGGTGGAATCGCTTTCGCAGGATTGTTCGCCACGATCTATCTCTGCGGAATTAAATTTTTTCCGCGACCCGGTGAACGATTGCACGTCATCGCGCTTCTCGGCGGGATTGGAATCGGCGTAACGGCGATCGTGCTCAGTTTTGAATCGAGCTGGCACATGACGCGCGACTCGCTTTGGGGACAACGCCCATTCGCCGGAAACGTCGGGCTTGCGCTTGAGTTATTGTTTCCAGTTCTGGCGGTTTGCCTGGCAGGATTGGATATTTTCCGGCCACGTTTTCAATTCAGTCTGGCTGCGGCGTCGCTGCCGATTGTCGCCGCCATTGCATGGGGCCTTGCGAATCTGTGCGAGTTGCCGAAGGAAGGTTGGCACCGCACCCGATGCTCGTTTACCACAGCCGCCGTTATCAATTGTTATGCGCTTTGGCTCGGGATCGACATCCTCGCGCGCGGCATTCGCACCAACAGCATTGCCCGCGCGAACTTCGGCTTGCTTCTGATCGCCGCGCTTGCCATCAGCCGTTTCTTCGACAGTGAGCTGAGCTTTGTAACTCGCGGGCTCGGATTCATCGTCGTGGGCGCAGGTTTTCTCGTCGCAAACATTCTGTTATTTAGAAAACGAGCCGCGGCATGAAAACATTGCGCATTGCCATCTTTATTCTGGTCGCGCTGGCGCAATTAAGTGTGCCGGCGTTGATGGCGTGGGGGCGGATGCAGACTTTGGCTCGTGGGCGGGTTTGGAAATTCAAAACGGCGCCGGTTGATCCAGAAGATGTGGTGCGCGGCCGCTACGTCCGCCTGCGTTTTTTGGCGGAAGATTTTACCCAGCCCGAAAAATTCGAATCAGCGGATCCGGTTTATGCTGTCCTTAAAGAGACGTCGGACGGATTCGCCGAGATTGACCATACCAGCACCGTGCCAGTTAGCGGTGATAACGTGATTAAAGTGGAACCCGGCGGAAACTGGGATGGAAGGCAGCACATTGTAATTCCGTTCACTCAGTTTTGGATCACGGAAGAGAGCGCTCCCGAGGCCGAGAAAGCTTATCTGGAAAACAGCCGGCGCGGCAAAGAAAACGCATTTGTCACGGTGCGCGTGCGCAACAGTGACGCAGCGCTTGAGCAACTTTACATCGACAATCAGCCATTGCCAGATTACCTGCGCGCTCTGGCAGCGAAAAAGTAGATGTCGATCTTAGCGATCGCTTGGCGGTTCGCCGCCGCCGGCTTTTAGCACCGCAAAAGTTTTGCTGCCTTTGCGATCGAGATAAAGCAGGACGCCGCGTTTCGGGTCGGCTTTGTTCAGCGCTTCCCGAAATGTTTTCACATCCGCGACCGCTTTGCCATCGACTTCGGTGATCACGTCTTCGCGTTCGATTCCTTGTTGTGCGGCAAGACTGTTTTCGGTCACGTCGGTGACGATCACGCCGCGCTGAACACCGAGCTTGAAACGTTGCGCCATTTCTTTGGTCAGCTCCTGGACTTGCAGGCCAAATTTTCCGACTTCTTCTTCTCGATTTTGCGGCGGCCGCGCAGGCTCATTTGAGGCGCGTGAAATTTCATTCGGCAATTCACCAGTCGTGACCGGCACTTTCAGTGTTTGTCCTTTTCGCCAAACAGTGAGTTCGACCTTTTGGCCGATTTTCTTTTTCAAAATCTCATGCTGCAGCTGCGAATCGGTCGCCACTGCGTTGGCATCGACATGGGTGATGACGTCGAACGGCCGGAGATCGCTTTTGTAAGCGGGCGCGTCAGCCTCGATCGTGCGCACGACCACGCCTTTGTCGATTCCTTTGAAGAGATCGCGAATGGAAGCATCATCGCCCAAGGTCTCGATTCGGATCCCGAGCCACGGGCGCATGATTTTGCGTCCAGCGATCAGCTCGTCGCCAATGTCTTTGGCCATATTGATCGGAATGGCGAACCCAAGACCACGATTGATTCCGTTGATCAGTGTGTTCATGCCGATGACTCTTCCGTCGATGTCGCACAGAGGGCCGCCGCTATTGCCGGGATTAATCGACGCGTCGGTTTGCAAATAATCCGAGATCGAATAGCCGCTGGTCGCGAGCAATTTGCTGCGGCCTTTGCCACTGACCACGCCGTAAGTGAACGTGTAATCGAGTTTGAATGGCGCGCCGATCGCGAAGGCAAATTGTCCAACGCGAACCGCATCGCTGTCGCCCAATTGCACGATCGGCAAATCGTTGGCCTCGATTTTGATGACGGCGATGTCCGTTTTCTCGTCGGTGCCGACCACCTTCGCTGAAAATTCGCGGCCGTCTTTCAATTTCACTTCGATTTTGTCGGCGGCCTCGACCACATGGAAGTTCGTAAAGATGTAGCCATCGGGCCGGACGATGAATCCGGAGCCTTCGCTTTGGATCGGCTGAAGATTTCTCTGGTTCCGGCGCGGATTACTTTCGTCCGGCGGCCCTTGAAAGAACAGATCCTCGAATGCGGAGGTTTCGTTATCGCTCTTCTTTGAAATTTCGATGATGACAACGCTCGGAGCGACGGTCTCGAAAACCTTGGCGAAAGCATTGTTTAACTGATGAACGACATCTTTGCCCTGCTCTGCCGCGGCGGCTGGAACTGTCGGCGTCGGCGGGATCTCCGGCGTGGCCGCCAGGATCGATCCGCCAAAGGACGGATTCGCGGGAGCGAACATCGTGCTGAGCGCCGCCATGAAAAATGAAATTGAGGTCAAACGCATCGTTCGAAGTTGGACAGCATCGAGCATGCTACGTTCAACGGGGACAGTCCACTGGCGGGTGAAATCCCTGGGCACCCGAATTGCGTCGGCACGCCGCTTGACTAATAGTATATTATTGGTCGGTCTCTCTCCGGATATGCGTTCATTCAAGTTGAATCGGGTTTCAGTCGGCACCTTGGCCGCCCTCTTTCTGGTTGCCGCTGTATGGCTTGCGTTTGAGCATCAAGCCTCCAAGCCAATCCCGGCGGATGATTTCGTTCGCGCAATGGAGACGGGTCAAACTTCATTGATCGATCGTTATCTTCGCCAGCACCAGAATCCAAACGCGCGAGCTGCAAACGATCGCTCCTTGCTTTTCGCTGCGGTTTTGCGGGAGGATCGGATTGTCGCGCGAAGACTGCTGGATGTTGGAGCCAGCGCCGACTTGTCGGACAACGCGGGGGTAACGCCCCTGATGGTTGCGGCAATGCATGGCGACTTGGAATTGGTTTGCGCATTGGCCGGACATGTGACTGACGTTGCCGCGAGAGACCGCGCAGGTCATTCGGCGCTCTATTATGCGGTTGGCGCGCAGAAAGCCGAAATAGTCGATCTCCTCCTGAGCCTGACGCCGAATTTGGAGTTGGGTTACGGCGACAACGGTGAGCTGCTGACCCTCGCTCTCGGGAGCGCCAACACAAAAATTGCCGAGGAAATTCTTGCGCGATTACCGCGGTTTGAGCAATGGAGCGCCGGTGGGTTGCGCGCTTTGGACAATGTTCTGCGCGCGGGGGATCGCGATTCGGTGCGGCTGCTACTTTCAAAACACATTCCTCCGCCAACGCCGGAAGGGAAACGCGTTCCACTACTTGCCTACGCGATTGCCACCGACAACACGCCGCTGTTTACGACCTTGCTGGACTGCGGCGCGGATGTGAACACGACACTACCGCCAAAATACGACAAGGAATTTCTCGACGTACTTCCATCGAAATCGTTTCGAAATTACATCGAGGACGATCGCAGCGTCACCTGCCTGATGCTGGCGGCGGGACTGGGCCGCACCGATTACGTCCGTGCGCTGTTGCAAGCAGGCGCCGACCGCAATCGCGCCACCGGTCGCTACAACATGATCGCGCTTTATTTTGCGGCCGAGCTCGGCCATTGGCAGCCGGCGCAAATTCTTCTCGGCAGCGGACCGCCACCCGATCACCTGCGTATAGAAATTTCGCTCTCTTCCCAACACATGGCGCTGATCAAGGATGGCGTGCCGATTTTGAATTCGACCTGTTCGACCGGTCGAGACGGCTATTCCACCAAGCGCGGCTATTTTGTGATTACGGACAAGGAACGCAATCACCGCTCGACCATTTATCACGTCGATATGCCCTATTTCATGCGGCTGAGCTGTCTCGACTTCGGAATGCACGAAGGCATCGTGCCGAATTATCCCGCGTCACACGGCTGCATTCGTTTGCCCGGCGAGACCGCGCGCAAACTTTTTGCCGAGATTCCTATCGGCACAGTCGTCGCCGTTCAGTAAGGCAAAATCCGGCGTCGATTGAAGTGCGCGGCGCACTTTACAGTGCGCGCGTTGACATGATTCTGACCGGTCTTAGCGTTTTCGTCCTTACTCAAAATGCAACCTCTTCGGAACGGCGATGGAAAAGAGTTCGTATCGCATGCACCGGGCTATTGGCCGGGGGTAGCGCCTGAGCTTTGGAATGATTGGAAGTGGCAGCTGAAAAATCGGGTTACGTCGCTAGCCCAGCTGGAGTCCCGCGACTGCGGGATCGATCTAAGTGACCAAGAACGCAGCGGCGTTTTACTTTCCGGCGATAAACTGGCGCTGGCCGTAACCCCGCATTTTTTCAATCTGATTCCGCGCGACAAAAATCCCGATGACCCGATCCGGCGCCAGGTCATTCCGCGTGCCGAAGAGACATGGTCGTCACCGTACGACATGGCGGACCCGTGTGGCGAAGATTCGCACATGCCGGTTCCGGGTTTGGTCCATCGCTATCCGGACCGGGTTTTGTTTTTGGTGACCGATCGTTGCGCAGCGTACTGCCGCTACTGCACGCGCAGTCGCGTGGTGAGCGGCGTGGGCGAGCAGGAATTGCACACCGATTTCGAGGAAGCGTTCCGCTATCTTGAACAACACACCGAAGTGCGCGACGTGCTCTTGAGTGGCGGCGACGCGTTGATTTTTAGTGACGATAAGATCGACAAGTTGCTGACGCGGCTGCGCGCGATCAAGCACATCGAATTCCTCCGCATCGGCACGCGCGTACCGATTTTCCTGCCGCAACGCATCACGCCTGAGCTATGCGCGATCTTGGCCAAACATCATCCGCTTTGGATGAGCGTGCACGTTAATCATCCGCGCGAGCTGACCATTGAAGTGAAAGAAGCACTCGAACGATTGGCCAACGCGGGAATTCCGCTCGGCAACCAAAGCGTGCTGCTGGCTGGCGTGAACGACGATCTCGAGACAATGAAAACGCTCGTGCACAAACTGCTGATGTGCCGCGTCCGCCCGTATTACATTTACCAGTGCGACCTGATCAATGGCTCATCGCATCTGCGTACCTCGGTCGCGAAAGGAATCGAGATTATTGAAGGCTTGCGTGGTCACACGACCGGTTACGCCATTCCGCAATACGTCATCGACGCGCCCGGCGGCGGCGGCAAAGTGCCGATCAATCCCGGCTACATCCTTTATCACGACAACGAAAAAATCGTGATCCGTAATTACGAAGGAAAAATCTTCGAATATCCTGAGACCGGCAGCGATCAATCCGTCCAGTTCGCTCCGCAACGCGAGTACCACGACGAGTATTTGTACTCGTAGTTTAGATGGACGCCGGTTGGACCGGATCGGGGCGTGAGCGAATCAATATCACGACGCGTATTGTCCTCGTGGCTGATTAGGGTAGAGCTGCGGCACGCGTTTTTTCGCTTTTAGCATTTTTCGCCTTTGGTATTAGAAAAAGCGTGTCGGACAAAATCCAAGACTTCATTCGAGGTCTAGCTCGCTTTCTAGTGCGCTCAAAATGGTCCTACCAAGCCATCGGATTGGGCTTTCCTCTGTTCTGGATCGCGAGCTGGATTTGCGCACGATATGCCCATTCGTTTTTCATCGAAGTGGCACGGGAGGATAGTTGGATAGAAAACACCCAGGTAGTAGTGCTTGTGGTTGGCGCTATCATGAGCGCCTATCTTGCGCGAAAGCTCTATGGCGAAGGTTTAAAGCTATGGACCTTCCTTTACGCGTTATTCGCGCTGGTACTCTTTTTTGTGGCTGGCGAAGAAATAAGCTGGGGACAGAGGATTTTCGGCATTTCGCCCCCCCGATGGTTCATGCCACGCAATTATCAGCAGGAGCTCAACCTGCACAATCTTAGGTCAGGCAGGCCGCTTGTTAGTTTCATTCGCATCGGTTGCCCTATTTTGTTAATCGCTCTTTCGGCGGGTTATGCAGCGCTCGGAAAGAAAAGGATCGAGAAATGGCGCGCCTATTTGTATCTACCGCACCCCATCTTGATTCCGCTATGGCTTTGTTACTTATCCTACAGTGCGATCCGACCCCTTTACCTGGCAATGCATCCGGGGCAGCGGAAAGCGCCCGACGTTATCGCGAGACTTTCCGAGCTGGCCGAATTGATATTGTATAGTGGCCTTATGCTCTTCCTAAGCATAGTCCTCACGCACGCCGCGGCCGTAAAACCTGCGCCTGAGCGGCACTGATGATCTTTGTGGGCATGTCAACCATGCATACACTAGGGACGGCGATTTTACTGCCGCAGATTCTCGTTTCCGCGTTTCTCGCGATCTTGTTTCTGCAATCGGGGATCGACAAAATTGTGGATCGGAAAGGAAATCTTGAATGGCTGAAAGGTCATTTTGCCAAGAGTCCACTGGCTGGAGTTGTGCCGCTGTTGTTTGGAATGCTTACGATCATTGAACTGTCGGCCGGCGCTCTAAGCGGGGTTGGATCTTTCGCGCTGGTTTTCCTTCACAACTCGACCATCGCGTTTTACGGCGCAGTGGTTTCTGCTGTCGCGATCATCGCGCTATTTTTTGGTCAGCGGATGGCGAAGGAGTATGCCGGCGCGGCGATTCTGGTTCCGTATTTTCTGCTGACGCTAGTAGCAATTTACTTGCTCGGGACCTGAGCAGAACCGCGGATTACGTGTATGACGCAGATTCTTTAACAGGAAAGCAGGAACGCAGGAGATAAATGAACAAGGAAATTTTCTGTTTTCCTTCGTTCCTGATTCAGATAATCGAGAATTCTTTATGAAGATTTTTGGACGCATCCTCTTGGCGTTTTCGGCGATCCTGTTCGCGTTCGGCGCTTACATCCACACCTCGGCTTTTGATCGCATGTCAGATGCCGTGGCGAAATCGGATTTGCCGCCGTTCTTTGGTAACGGTTTCAGGACGCTCTGGTTTCAGGACTCCATTCTTCAAATTGTCTTTGCGATCATATTCGCTCTCGTCGCAATCAGACCGGCCGCGGCGACGAGGTTCGTCGTCGTGATCCTCGGACTTCTGCCGGTAAGTACCGCAGTCCTGATATATCACTTCATCGGCAACTTTGTCGGCGGTCACATTTTTCTCGCTGGTGGGCTCGCCGCGGTCTTAGGCGGACTGATGCTGCCGGGAAGCAGACAGAATTAGCAGAATCGACAAAATTTAAAGGGGGGTCTCTGACCGATCCTAAGAATTTTGTTCATTCTGTCTGCTTTTTGGTCGCGTCGTAAACAATCTCCCCGCCGATGATCGTCATTTCGGAGCGTGTTTTCAAAATCCCCGGCTCCGGAATCTTCATAATATCGGCGGAGAGCACGGTGAAATCGGCGAGCTTGCCAACTTCGATTGAGCCTTTGTCTTTTTCTTCAAACGCGGCATAGGCGGGCCAGATCGTAAACATTTTCAACGCTTGCTCGCGCGACACGGCTTGCTCAGGATGCCAGCCTTCGCCGGATTCGCCCTTGATGCTTTTGCGCGCGACCGCGGCATAAAATTCGATCATTGGTTCACCGCGCTCGACCGGCGCATCCGAACCGCCGGGAATGATCGCACCTGATTTCAGGAAGCTTTGCCACGCGTATGCGCCGGCGAGCCGTTCCATTCCGAGGCGCGCGGGCGCAAAAAATAAATCGCTGATCGCATGCGAAGGTTGCATCGACGGAATCACCCCGAGCTGCGCAAACCGCGGCAAGTCGGCAGGATCGACGATCTGCGCGTGCTCGACCCTCCAGCGCGGTTCTTTGATTTTTCGCTGATCGGGTGGCACCGCTTTGAACGCCGCTTCGTAAAGGTCGAGAATCGTTCGGTTCGCGCGATCGCCGATCGCGTGCGTCTCAACTTGGATGCCGCGACGCAGCGCTTCTGCGAACATCGGAGATAAGTTTTCCGGTTTGTCGGTAAGATAGCCGGAAGTCTCGGGCGCGTCGTTGTACGGTTTGAGCAGCGCCGCCCCTCGCGAACCGAGCGCACCGTCGAACATCACTTTGATCGTGCGCTGACTGAGATGGTGATTGAAGGTATCGAGAGTCGGACCTTCCTTCAAAAAGTGTTGCGCATCTTGTCCCGGACCAAAAACGCAATTGATAAACCGGATCTTCGCTTTCCCTTCGCCGTAAACCTTCTTAATAAGATCGACATCTTCCTGGTGGCTGCCAGCGTTTTGAATTTCGCACCAGCCGAGTCCGATCTCGCGATTGATTCCGGTGAGAAGCGCTTGCTCGCGCTCCGCTTCTGTCGGTCGCGGAATATTTTTCGAGACCAAGTCTTGTGCGTTATCGAGGAGCATTCCTATCGGCTCGCCGGTCGCCCTGTCTTTCAGAATTTCGCCGCCAAACGGGTTTGGTGTGTTCTTGTCGATCTTGGCGATTTTTAGCGCGGCGGAATTTGCGATCGCGGCGTGGCCGTCGGCGCGAGTGAGAAAAAGCGGATGATCCGCTGCAATTGAATCGAGATCTTGCCGGGTGGGAAACGTAGGCGGTTTCCAAAAGGTTTCGATCCAGCCGCGACCGGTGATCCATTTGCCGCGCGGCGTTTGCCCGACGCGCGCTTTCACTTTGGCGAGAAAATCTTCACGTGTGTTTGTGCCTTCGAGATTCAAGGTCAGCTCGCGCTCGCCGATCCCAAAGATGTGGCAATGCGAATCGGTCAGGCCGGGCAGCATCGTTTTGCCACCAAGATCGACGGTGCGCGCAGCGTGAAATTTTCTCGCGGCCTCATTTGAGCCGACGAACACGATCCGGTCTTTTCTGACCGCGATTGCTTCGGCGCGCGGCGTTTTTTCGTTAACCGTGTAAACATTTCCGTTAACGAACAGAAGATCGACATCGTCGGCGGCGCGCATTTGTAAAACGGGCCCGCTTAACAATGCCACAACGCAGGCGAAAGAAATCCGCGCTTTCACTTGACGCTTCCCCGAAGTTTTGACGTGATCATTTTGCGAAACGGCGACTTTTCCGTATCAGAAGAGTTACCGGGAATTTAGATCCACATGCTACCTACCTGTTTTCTTTTGCCCGAGCGAATTTCGATTTATAGAATGATGGCTTCGATGTGTGCACATCCTGAGACCGATTTGAATTCGTTTCTAAGTTGGCGGCTGTGTTGGTCCGGACAGGACTTCCGCTGATTATGGCGAACTTCTTTCCCCGCTGGTGCAACTGGTTGCCGCTGCAAATGGCAATCGCCGGCATTTTGATCGCGTGCGGATTGACCGCGGCGACGTGGTATTACGTCACGCCAAAATATACCAAGGTAGGCTATCAACCGATCCAGCCGGTGCCGTTCCCGCACGACATTCACGTGACCCAACTCGGAATGGATTGCCGCTACTGCCATAGCTTTGTCGAAGTTGCGGCGCAGTCTAATGTGCCGAACACGCAGACCTGCATGAACTGCCACTCGCAGGTGCAAAAGGACAATCCGAAGCTCGAGCCGGTTCGAGAAAGCTGGAAGACCGGCAAACCGATCGAATGGGTGTGGCTCCATCGCACCGTCGATTACGTCTTTTATAACCACGCGGCGCATGTGAATCGCGGCATCAGTTGTTTCAGTTGTCATGGCCCGGTCAATCACATGGCGACGGTGTCAATAGCCGAACCGCATAGCATGGCGTGGTGTCTCGAGTGCCATCGACGCCCCGAAAATTTTCTCCGGCCCGACGATCAGATCTTTAATCTCGATTGGAAACCAGACGATGTGAAGCCGGCGGAGTTCGTAGCAAAGTACGGACAACCAAAAAATGCGACTGAGGATTGGACGAAGAAGAAGCATCTGACGCAGCAGGAGATCGGTCAGACACTGAAGGAACGCTGGAACATCGCTCCGAGCACAAATTGCCAAACCTGCCACCGATGAAACGCGTTTTCCAACATCCGCCTGAGCCGCTGACCGGAAAAAAATACTGGCGGAGTTTGGGCGAATACAGCAACACCCCGGAGTTTCGGGAATGGCTAGAGCGCGAATTCCCGGCCGGCGCTTCTGAAATTGGCGACGACGAATGGTCGCGGCGCGATTTCATGAAGCTGATGGGCGCGTCGATGGCGCTGGCGGGGCTTGGCCTAACGAGTTGCCGCCGCCCCGAAATGCATCTCGTCCCGTTTACTAAGAGTGCCGAGTGGACGATTCCCGGAAAATTTCTTTACTACGCGACCGCAATGCCGCGCCGCACCGGCGCGATCCCACTGATCGCGACGACAGTCGACGGCCGGCCGATCAAGCTCGAAGGCAATCCGCTTCATCCTGCCAGTGCCGGCGCCACCGATGTGTTCGCGCAAGCCTCCGTTCTCGATCTTTACGATCCAGCGCGTTCGCGGCGATTCGTGAATCGCGGCAAAGATTCGAACCGCAGCGAGTTTGACTCTTACATCGACAAGTTGCGCGGTCAGCTGGGATCGAACGGCGGAGACGGTCTGGCGTTCCTGGTCGAAGAAATGCATTCGCCGACGCGCGAGAGATTGCGCCTCGATTTGGAAAAAGCTTTTCCCAAAATGATGTGGTGCGTTTACGACGCGGTGCTTAGCGAGGCCCAAAATGACGCGACCCGGACGAGCTTTGGCGAAGATGTGCGATTGATTCCGCGATTCGACCGCGCTGACATCGTGCTCGCGCTCGACAGCGATTTTCTCGATTGCGGCGAGGGCGATCTCGCTTCCGCCCGCGCGTTCACGCAGCGACGCCGTGTGAAATCCGCCAAGGATACGATGAACCGGCTCTACGTCGTTGAGAATCGATTCACCATCACCGGCGCAATGGCCGATCATCGACTGCGTTGCGCGGCCAGCCAGATTCCCGCGCTGACGTATGCGCTCGCCGGGAAAATAGCCAATGCCACCAAAGATCCGGGATTGAGTACGGTTTTGGGTGCGCTGACGGCGGCGAAAGGCAATGAAGAATTTGATGATCAGTGGCTGACGGAAGCGGCGAACGATCTGGTCGCAAAATCAGGCGTGAGCATCGTTCTCGCGGGGCAGCATCAAGCCGTCGTGGTGCAGCTGTTGGCCTACGCTATGAACTCGGCGCTCAAAAATGTCGGGCGCACAGTTGTCGTCCGGGAGTTTCCCCGCAATCGGAACACGAAAACCATTCTCCAGCTGGCCGACCGAATGAGCCGCGGCGAGATCAAACATCTTTTTGTTTTCGGCGGCGACCCGGTTTACAACGCGCCGCGCGCAGTCGCGCAGGATCCTGATAGAAAAATGCCGCTCGATTGGGCTGATTTGCAAAAGAAAGTGCCGGAAGTGGTACGAGTCGGTTATCACGAAGACGCAACATCGACAATCAGCCAGTGGCACGTGCCGTTGGCGCATTATTTAGAATCTTGGGGCGACGCGCTCACGTCGGATGGCGCGTATGTGTCGATCCAACCGATGATTCTGCCGCTTTTCGGCGGCCTCAGCGAAATCGAAATCATGAACGGGCTGCTCGGGCGGCCGAAAGTCGAAGGTCCCGAGCTTGTTCAGGAAACTTTCCGTGCGACCAAACCTCCCGGCGATCTTCCGACCGCGTGGTCGAAGTTTTTGCGGGACGGATTTGCCGCGCACATTCCATCGCGCGATCGAGCGGTCACATTTAACGGCGCTGCGGCTGCCCCGCTCGCGCAGCAGCTTTGGGCGACAACGCCCGCGCCGACGTCGGAATCTCCTGAAATCGTTTTTGTTCGCAGTTACGCGATGGACGATGGCCGCTACGCCAATAACGGTTGGCTTCAGGAATTGCCCGATCCGATCACGAAACTGACCTGGGACAACGCGGCGATCATGAGCCCGAACTTCGCCAACTCACTAAATGTCGAGACCGGCGATCTTGTTCAAATCTCAATTAACGACATTGCGAAAGATGCAAACGATCAACCGATTCGGCGCGAACTGGTCATTGCGGCTTACATCTCGCCAGGTCACGCCGATAATTCGATTACGATTCCCCTTGGTTACGGACGCAAAAAAACTGGACCGATTGCCGATGAGTCGGGATTCAACGCTTATCTTTTGCGCACGGCGGTCAACCCGCATTTCATCGTCGCGGACGGAAAGAACATCGACAGCGTGCGGGTGACGAAAGTTGGAAAGAAATATCCGCTCGCGTGTACACAGGAACATTGGAGCATCGAAGGTCGCGGCGTGGTGCGCGAAGCGACGCTCGACGGCTACCGCGAGGACAACAATTTCGTCGAGAAATGTGCTGGCATCGATGAACCGCAAAAGGTGTTGCCATCGCTCTACACGCATCCGCCGATGGATGCGCCGCAGCAATGGGGGATGAATGTCGATCTAAACGTCTGCACCGGTTGCAGCGCGTGCGTCATCGCGTGCCAGGCTGAGAACAACGTGCCGATCGTTGGCAAATTGCAGACCGGTCACAGTCGTTCAATGCATTGGTTGCGAATCGATCGCTACTACGCGAGCGCGAAACCATACGATGAAGACAACGGCGAGTTTCCCCAAGATCCCGAGATGGTGCACCAACCGATGATGTGCCAGCACTGCGAAAACGCGCCTTGCGAAACGGTTTGCCCGGTCAACGCCACGATCCACAGCGAGGACGGACTCAACGTTATGGCCTACAACCGCTGCGTCGGCACGCGTTATTGCGCGAACAATTGCCCGTTCAAAGTGCGCCGGTTCAATTTCTTCGATTACAACCAGCGGCCGATCGGAAAAAAGAAAATCGCCGGAGAATTCGGGATCTATCGCGAGTACGTCGCGCCGTTCACCGAGAAAGGCGCGCCTGACATCACCAAGATGCAGAAGAATCCGAACGTGACCGTGCGAATGCGTGGCGTGATGGAGAAATGCACTTTTTGCGTGCAACGGATCGAGGAAGCGAAAATCACGGCGCATGTTCGCGCGGGCGCGTCGAGCAGTGATCTGCGCATTCCGCGCGACTCGTTCACGACGGCATGCGCGCAGGCCTGTCCGCACGAAGCGATCGTTTTTGGCGACATCAAGGATCCGGAGAGCAAGGTTTCGAAGATGAAACAGCAGGACCGTAATTATCGGCTGCTCGATTATTTGAATGTGAAGGCGCGCACTAGTTATCTCGGGCGGATCCGAAATCCAAATCCGAAAATGCCGGACGCCGACAACATCGGCGTAGCGTGTCCGGGAGAGAAAGCGTAATGCATTTTAGATTTTGGATTAGCGATTTCGGATTAGCGATACCGGACGATGTCGATCTTGCGGTGACAAATGTGAAATACACGTGTCATCCTGAGCAGAGTGAAGGATCTTTCACAGGATCATTGCGTCACGCTATCTGGATAAGAGTGACACAGCTGTTTAGGCGAGATCCCTCACTTCCGTTCGTGTTGTAGCCATGGACGAGACATACGCAGCGCCAGACGTGATTGAAGATGAGGCGGCGAGGTCAAAGCCGCTCACGCGACCGCCGCTGGTTTTGCACCGGCGCAATTTCAGTTGGCTGACGGAGCGAATTTCCGGTGTGGTCGAGCAACCGGCGCCGCGCTGGTGGTGGGTTTGTTTCACCATCACCGGCACGATTGCGATGTTCGGTTTGTTTTGTCTCGGTTATCAAATCTCAACCGGCGTCGGAACCTGGGGATTGAATCATCCGGTTGGTTGGGCCTGGGACATCACCAACTTCGTTTTCTGGATCGGTATCGGACACGCCGGCACGCTCATCTCCGCCATTTTATTTTTGCTTCGCCAGAAATGGCGGACATCGATCAATCGATCGGCGGAGGCAATGACGCTTTTCGCGGTGATGTGTGCGGCAATTTTCCCCGGCGTGCACGTCGGGCGCGTTTGGATGGCGTGGTATCTCGCGCCCTTACCCAACAATTACGGGATCTGGCAAAATTTCCGCAGTCCATTGATGTGGGATGTGTTTGCCGTCTCGACCTATTTCACCGTCTCAGTTTTGTTTTGGTACACCGGATTAATTCCGGACTTGGCGACGTTGCGCGATCGAGCGACTACAAAAATCAAAAAATTCCTGTTTGGAGTTTTCGCCTGCGGCTGGCGCGGCTCGAACCGCAACTGGCGGCATTACGAAATGGCGTACCTGCTTTTGGCCGGACTTTCCACGCCACTGGTGCTCTCGGTTCACAGCGTAGTGTCCTTCGACTTCGCGACGTCGATCTTGCCGACGTGGCATACCACAATTTTCCCGCCTTACTTTGTCGCCGGCGCGATTTTCGGCGGTTTCGCGATGGTGCTGACGTTGCTCATTCCCGCGCGCGCCATTTTCAAACTGCACGACATCATCACGCCGCAGCACATCGATAAAATGGCGAAGATCATTTTGCTGACCGGCTCGTTCGTGAGTTATGCCTACACGATGGAATTTTTCGTGGCTTGGTACAGCGGCAACGCTTACGAGCGGTTCGCGTTTTGGAACCGTGTCCTCGGTCCTTATTGGTGGTATTGGTGGACCGGCATGTTGTTCTGCAACGTGCTTTCGCCGCAACTCTTCTGGTTCCGCTGGTGCCGGCGAAATATCCTCGTCGTTTACTTCGTGTGCATGTGCGTGAACGCCGGCATGTGGTTCGAGCGTTTTATCATCATTGTTGGCGTATTCCAACCTGGGTCGACATCTGGACGTTCGTCGGCACACTCGGGATTTTCACTTCGCTGTTCCTTCTCTTTATCCGGTTCCTGCCGATGATCGCGATGTCGGAAGTGAAAATCGTTTTGCCGGAAGCGGACGTGCACGCGGCGTCGCCTAACGGACATCATCCCGTCGCGGCGGGTGGAATGGAGAGAAATTGAGAACGCCGGCCGGTCATGAAGTTTACGCGATGGCGGCGGAATATCCGAGCGCGGCCGCGCTTTATGAGGCGGCGAAAATGGTGCGCGATGCCGGCTTCAAACGCTGGGACGTGCATTCGCCGTTTCCAATTCACGGCATGGACGAAGCGATGGGGCTGGGCAAATCCTGGTTGAGTGGATGGGTTCTCTTCGGCGGCGTCTCCGGTTTGCTCACTGCCGCGCTCGTCGAATTCGGTCCATCGTCGATCCTGTATCCGGTCGTCGTTCACGGGAAACCCACAAACTTTTTCACCGTGCCGGCGTTTTTCCCGATCATGTTCGAGATGACCGTGCTCTTCGCCGCCTTCGCCGCGTTTTTCGCAGTGTTAATCATGAACGGCCTGCCGCGACCGCACCATCCAATTTTTAATTGGAACCGTTTCAGCCGCGCCACCAATGATGGGTTTTTTCTCGTGATCGAAGCGCGCGATCCTCGTTTTACCGAACTGGAAGCGCGCGAATTACTGGAGCGCAGCGGCGGCCAACACATCACTATCGTGCACGAGGACTGAATTTATGTTGCGCGGCTTCCTTTTAATTTCTCTCCTGCTCACGATCGCGGCCGTCGCCGTGCTCGGGTTCCGTGGAGAAAAGACCACCAATGAGCCGTGGGAAATTTTTCCCGACATGGTGCGGCAGATAAAGGTGCGCGCGCAATCACCGCTGAATTTCTTTGCGGATGGTCGCGGTCCCCGCATGCCGGTCAACGGAACGGTGCCAATCGGTTATGAAATGCCAAAACCTCAACCGATCGGTGCGCCCGAGTCTCATCCCGCCGCCGGGTTTAGCGTCGGCACCGATTACATCGACACCGGAAAAATGGCCGACCGTTGGGGAACTGGAATCCCGGTTCCGGTCACGCCGCAACTGCTTCAGCGCGGCCGCGAGCGTTTCAACGTCACGTGCGCGATGTGTCACGGCGCGACCGCAGCGGGGAATGGAATCACCAAACAGTACGGCTTGGCCACCGTTGTCACTTTGCAAGACGATCGCATTCGCAAAATGGCCGACGGCGAAATCTTTAACACGATCACCAACGGCAAGAACACGATGATGGCCTACGGCCCAAGCATCATGGTCACGGATCGCTGGGCGATCATCGCTTATCTGCGCGCGCTGCAACGGAGCCAAAGCGCGGCGATTGTCGATGTTCCGCCGGAACATCGCGCCGATTTGGAAAAGCCAGCCGAGAACAAGCCGGCGGAGGCGAAACCCGGAGAAGCGAAACCGGCCGAGACCAAATCGCCAGCAAAACCGGAGGCGCCAAAGAAATGAGCGATCGCCTGCATAACGGGTCGACGCCGGAAGGCCAATATTTCGAGAGCGGCCGGTTTGCCGGCCTGTCTGTTTTGCT
>WNGK01006829.1_pt1 | contig 23846 bp, 20 predicted proteins | sample 5400601 | NCBI WGS metagenome assembly WNGK01 (sample SAMN13153376, study PRJNA577476) | soil metagenome | isolation source: 60 cm soil or saprolite under Garry oak tree replicate 1 | place: USA:California | collected 2016-06-15
GGGGCGCGGCGATTACGCGCTGGTGCGCGACCCGTGGATGCCGTCGGCCCTCACCGAGGGGTTGTTCATGGTGATCCCGGAGCAAGAGGCCATGCTCGCCAGCGACGCCGGGCAGTGGCGCTACGCGCGGGGTGTGGCGGACGGAATCGAAGCCTTCCTGAGGGAGTTTTCTGACGGAGTGCGAACGGTCGGCCCCTGAACCGCCCGGCGCGGGCGGCGTATAATGAACCCGAGTATGTCTTCCCGCGCGCTCCCATTCCTCGTCGTTCTTGCGGCCACGGCGGCTCCGCTGCCCGCGCAATCGCCCGGCGACCGGGCGGTGATCGAGGCGCTGCGCGATTCGCTCACCACCGTCACCGACAGCGCCGCGCTGCGGCGGGTCGAAGCGGCGACGATCGACGTCGCGAAGCAGCGCCGTGACGACCCGCTCATCCACGTGCGGCTGGGCTTCATCGCGTACCGGCTTGGCGAGGTGACGGGCGGCAAGTCGCACTACGACGATGCCGCCGGCGAGTTCGAATGGGCGGCGGAGCTGCGAGCCGACTGGCCCTACCCCTGGTACGGGCTGGGGCTCTCCGAGCTGGCGGTAGGCGAGAGCTCGGTGATCGCGATTGAGAACATCCGGCAAATGCTGGGGAAGGACTACCTCTCCAAGGCGGCGCGGGCGTTCGCGCACGCCACCGAGGTGGATCCGAGCTTCGCTTTCGCCGTGGTGGACCTGGCGAACACGGCGCTCACGCAGCGCGTCAAGCCGCGCCTCGACGTGGCGCTCACCGCCGTGCGCCTCGCCGCTGGGTCGCGCGCCGGGCGCCACGCCGACGTGCAGCTCGTCCGGGGGCGCGTGGAGCGGGAAGCGGGCGAGGTGGACTCGGCGCTCGCCGGGTTCCGTGCCTACCTGGCGGTGGGCGGCGATTCGGGGGTGGGGCTGCTCGAGCTCGCCCGCACGTATTACTTCGCGCGCCGCGCCCCCGACGGGTGGGGCGCGTACCTGGCGGGCGCGCGCGCGGCCACGTCCGCCCTGGCGCTCACCCTGTACCGATCCGACCTCTCGTGGATCGCCGACTCCGTCGAGCTGACGGCATTCGACGCGCTCCCCGATCCGCCGGCCCGCGCACGCTGGCTCGATGCGTTTTGGAGCCGCCGCGACGTGGCCGAGGCCCGCGACGTGGGTGAGCGTCTGGCGGAGCACTATCGCCGCTGGTTTTATGCGCGGCGTAGCTTCCGGCTCGTCAGCCGGCACCGGCACTACGACATCACCGAGGTCTACCGCACCAAGCAGGTCGAGTTCGATGACCGGGGCGTGATCTACCTGCGCCATGGCGAGCCCGACCGGCGGGCGCGGTTCGTGTGCCGCGATGCCGAACAGGCCAACGGAGAAGGGTGCGCGGCCAACGAGAGCTGGCTATACCGCCGCGACGCGGCAGCGGGGGGCGACCTCGTCTTCCACTTCGCGGCGCGGGGCGATGTGCAGGACTATAAGCTGATCGAGAGTCTCGTGGACGCCCTCGGCTTCCGCCACGGCGTACAGGCGGGGGCGGCTGCCGATCCCCAGGTCTCGGAGCTGTACGCGTCGCGCGACGAGTTCGGCCCCCTGTACGGGCGCGTGGGCCACAGCCTCAATGCGGCCGGCAGCGCCCTGGCGCAGGATCGCGCGCGGGGCCGCCGCAGCATCGCCGTGGGCACCACGACCGACAGCTACGCGCAACGCTTCGACCAGCCGCTCGACGTCGTGGCGACCGAGTTCGTGGTCGGCAGTGGAGCCGACTCCGGCGGCCAGGTCCTGCACGTCGTCTTCGCGGTCCCGGGGGATCGGCTGACTCCGGAGCCGGCGGGCGAAGGGCGGGGCCTCCTCTATCCGCTGCACTTCCGTGTCGTCGTCTCGGATTCCGCCGAGCGCATCGTGGCGCGCCTCGACACGTTGCGGATCTTCGCCGCGCGCCAGGCGCTGCGCCAGCCGGCATACCTCACCGGACTGCTCACCCTTCCCGTCCCGGCCGGCCGGTACCGGTACCGCCTCCTCGTCACGACGCCCGATCGTGGCGCGGGCGACGTGGTGCGGCAGGACTCACTCGATGTGAGAGCATTGGGCGGGGCCGGCTTCGCCGTGAGCGACGTGGTGGTCGGGCGCGAGGGCTCGGGTCTCGCGTGGCTCGCGGGGGGCGCGGCAGCGCCCGACACCGTGCGCTTGAACCCGCTCAGCCGGTTCCCGGAGGGAAGCGCCGCCGAGTTGTACTACGAGGTGTACGGGCTGGGACGCGGCGCCCCGTATCACACCGTCGTGCGGCTCGAGCGCGAAGGACACCGCTCGCTGTTCGGCGCGATCCGCGGCTTGTTCGGCGGCGGTCGCGCCGCCGTGCTGCTCGAATTCGACGCGGCGGCCGAGGGCCGCGTCACGCGCGTGCATCGCGCGGTCGCGCTGCGCGACGTCGCGAAGGGGACCTACCGTCTCACCGTCGTGATTACCGATCCGGCGAGCGGGGTGAGCGCCACGCAAACGCGGCGCTTCCAAGTCGTGGCGCGCTAGTCGGTTGACACCCCCTCCGACGGAGACCTAAGTTACCCCGGCTCCCTCGGAGACCGGATTGTATTGCTCCCGCTGCGGCACCCAGAATAAGGACAGCGCGAAGTTCTGCGACTCTTGCGGCCTCGACCTGACGGCGACGACTCCGGTCGGCGCCATCAAGGAGCAGCAGGAGCTGACGGAAATCGAGATGGTGCGCAAGGAGCTCGAAAAGGAGTACGAAGTCCTCGACGAGCTGGGCCGCGGTGGGATGGCGATCGTCTTCAAGGCCAAGGAAACCGAGCTCGATCGCGAAGTCGCGATCAAAGTCCTGCCCTTCTCCCTCGCGTTCGACAAGGAGTTCGTCGAGCGGTTCCAGCGCGAGGCCCGCACTTCCGCCAAGCTCGAGCACCCCAACATCATCCCGATCTACCGCGTCGGCAAATCGGGGCGCGTCATCTACTTCGTGATGAAGTTCCTGCGCGGCAAGCCGCTCTCCAGCGTGCTCGCCGCGCGCGGCGCCGGGCTCCCCCCCGCCGAGATCCGCCGGGTGCTCGCCGACGTGTGCCGCGCCCTCGCTTATGCGCACAAGAGCGGCATCGTCCACCGCGACATCAAGCCCGACAACATCATGTTCGACGAGCACGGGCACGCGGTCGTCACCGATTTTGGCATCGCGAAGGCGGCCTCGGGCGGCAAGCTCACCGGGACGGGCATGTCGATCGGCACGCCGCACTACATGAGCCCGGAGCAGGCCAAGGCGCAGGCGCTCGACGGGCGCAGCGACATCTACTCGCTGGGCGTCGTCGCCTATCAGTGCCTCACGGGCGCCGTGCCGTTCGACGGCGAGGACTCCTTCTCCATCGGCTACAAGCATATCATGGAGGAGCTGCCCACCCCGCCGCTCGAGAACCCCGAGAAACGCCAGCTGTTCGAGATCATCCGCAAGATGATGGCGAAGCTTCCCGAGCAGCGCTTCCAGAACGCCGAAGAGCTGATCGGCGTGCTGGAGAGCGGGCGCTCCGTCTCGTTCTCGACCGACGCCACCATGGCGCTGCCCTCGATGTCCGGCGCGCGGCTGTCTGCCGCGGCGACGACGCCGCTGCCGCGCGGCGGCGGGTTCTACGCGTACAAGCAGGGCCTGATCTTCGCGGCCAAGCCTGCGGCCGACAGCACCGCCGTGCGTGACTCGCTGGCGCGGGACAGCACGGCGCACCACGACTCGCTCGTGGCCGCCACCGCCGCCGCCGACTCGGCGCGTCGCGATAGCGCCCGGACGCAGCCTACGCACACGCCGCTCGCGCCCCCCGGTACGCCGGGGCGGTTGGTGCTGCAGGGCGTGCCCCAGGGCGCCCGGGTCCTCGTCGACGGCCAGCAGATTCGCGGCACCGCGCTCGACATACCCCCCGGCGTGCACCGGCTCAATGTGCGCGCCGCCGGCTATCAGACGTTCGACCGCCAGGTGATCATCTCGCCGGGGGAGGCGAGCACCGTCAAGGTGCAACTGGAGACGTCGGGGGACGACCAGGTCGGTCCGTGCGACCAGTTCGGCCCCGCCTACAATCAGGACAATCTCTGCTTCGACACGCGGCCCGTGCCGCTCTCGTCGACCCGGATCCCCGTGGCGGCCGACGCGCCGGTGTTCCCACGCCAGGCGATTCTGCTGATCAGGGTGTCGCGCGACGGGGCGACGGTCGAGGCGCGCGTGTACGTCCCATCCAACGTCGAGACCTTCAACAATGAAGCGCGTGACATGGCACGCACGCTCCGCTGGAACCCCGCCCAGAAGAACGGCGAGCCGGTGGAAGCGTGGGTCCAATGGCCCTTCCAGCCCGTGAGACAGTAATCGGCCGTATCCATCCCACCGCGTTCATCGCCCCCGGCGCCGTCGTGCTCGGGGACGTGACGCTCGGCCCTCGGTCGAGCGTGTGGTACCAGGCCGTGCTGCGCGGCGACATGGCCCCCATCGTGATCGGCGAAGCCACGAACATCCAGGACGGCACGGTCGTGCACGTCGACGAGGGCAAGCCCGCTACGATCGGGGCCCGCGTGGGCGTCGGGCACCGGGTAATCCTGCACGGCTGCACTGTGGAGGACGAGTGCCTCATCGGGATGGGCAGCGTGCTGCTGAACGGGGTCGTGATCGGGACGGGGAGCGTCGTGGCGGCCGGGGCGGTCCTCCCCGAGGGGATGGTCGTGCCGCCCGGGTCGCTGGTGATGGGCGTGCCGGCGCGGGTGGCTCGGACCGTGGACGACGGGTTGCGGGCGCGGATCCGGGGGACGTGGCAGCACTACGTGGTGGAAGCCGAGCGGCATCGCGGCGGTGCGTTCCCACTCGAACGACCAAGTTTGTGATGTGAATAGTCAATCGCCTTGACGCGCGGGCCTTTCGCGCGCGGCTTGCTCGGCCCCGCCGCCGCGCCTACCTTGACCTTCCACGTCCCGTTAACTTCAACCATTGCAGCACTGAGCAGCGATACCGCTCTCACCGCAGAGGGATGAGCTCGCATGACGCCTACGACTTCCACTCCCGCTCGCAAGCTCGACTTGAATGCCAACGCGCTCACCGTGCTCGAGCGTCGCTACCTGGTCAAGGACGATCATGGGAAGGCGGCGGAGAGCCCGGAGGACCTGTTCTGGCGCGTCGCGCGCAACGTCGCCGCTCCCGACCGGGCATACGGCGCTTCCGACCGCGCGGTGGAGAGTCTCGCCGAGACGTTCTTCGAGCTGATGGCGACCCGGGTGTGGATGCCGAACTCGCCGACCCTCATGAACGCCGGCCGGCCCTTGGGGCAGCTCTCGGCGTGCTTCGTCCTGCCCGTCGAGGACGCCCTCTCGAACGGCCGCTCCGGCATCTACGACACCTTGCGGGCGATGGCGTTGGTGCACCAGTCGGGGGGCGGGACGGGCTTTTCGTTCTCCCGCTTGCGGCCTAAGAACGACGTCGTGCGTTCCACGATGGGCGTCGCGTCGGGCCCCGTGTCGTTCATGAAGCTGTACGACGCGTCGACCGATGTCGTGAAGCAGGGGGGGACGCGGCGCGGCGCCAACATGGGCATCCTGCGGGTGGACCACCCCGACGTCCTCGAGTTCATCAGCTGCAAGGACGACCTCACGCAGGTCACGAACTTCAACATCTCGGTCGCCGTCACGGACGCATTCATGGTCGCGCTCGAGGCGGGGACGTCGTACGACCTGATCCACCCCAAGACCGGCAAGGTCGTGGGTCAGCTCGACGCTCGCGACGTGTTCCGCAAGATCATCCACGGCGCGTGGAAGACGGGCGAGCCGGGTGTGTTCTTCATCGACCGGGCCAATCAGTACAACCCGGTGCCGCGCCTCGGCAGCTACGAAGCGACGAACCCGTGCGGCGAGCAGCCGCTGCTTCCCTACGACGTCTGCAACCTCGGGTCCATCAACGTCGGCCTGTTCGTCAAGAACGGCGACGTGGACTGGGAGCGGCTGCGCACGGCGGTGCACCTGTGCACGCACTTTCTCGACAACGTGATCGATGCGAACAAGTACCCGCTCCCCGAGATCGACGATCTGGCGAAGCGCATCCGCCGCATCGGCCTCGGCATCATGGGATGGGCGGACCTGCTCGTCGAACTGGGTATTCCCTACAACTCTGATGAGGGCGTCGCGCTGGGGCGGCGCCTGATGGAGTTCGTGGACGAGGAGTCGAAGGCCGCCTCGGAGAAGCTAGGGCAGCAGCGCGGCACGTTCGCCGAGTGGGAGCGCTCGATCTGGGGGCCCGACACGAGCGCCGCCAGGGACGCCAAGGGCGAGCGGATCCGTCCGCTGCGCCGGCTGCGCAACTGCAACCTCACCACCGTGGCGCCCACCGGCACGATTTCGATCATCGCGGGGTGCTCCTCGGGCATCGAGCCGCTCTTCGCCGTGGCGTTCATGCGCAACCAGGCGGGCGTCCTGATGCCCGATGTGAACGAAGCGTTCGTGGCCATCGCGAGGCGCGAGGGCTGGTACTCTGAGGCGCTCGTGACGCAGATCGCCGAGGCGGGTCACATCCACTTCGACGCGGTGCCGGCCAAGTGGCAGCGCGTCTTCGTCACGGCCCACGACGTGACCCCGGAGTGGCACATCCGGATGCAGGCCGCGTTCCAGGATTTCACCGATTCGGCGATCTCCAAGACCTGCAATTTCCCGAACGCCGCGACCGAGGACGACGTCGAACAGATCTACCGGATGGCGTTCCGTTTGGGCTGCAAGGGTGTGACCGTGTACCGCGACGGCGCCCGCGAGAACCAGGTCCTGTCGACGGGCACGACGGCGAAGAAGGTGAGCGCCGCGCCCAAGGACGCCCAGGTCGCGCTGGCGGAGGCGCTCGGTCGCATCGCCGAGCTCGAGACCGAGCTGGAGCGCACGCGCACGCAGCTGCACGACGTCGAGGCGGAGAACCTGCAGCGCCGCGCCAAGCGGTCCCGCCCTGATCTGCTCAAAGGCTCGACCCGGCGGGTGGAGTCTCCGTTGGGCACGATGTATGTGACGATCACCGAAGACGACAAAGGCCAGCCGTTCGAAGTCTTCATGTCGCTCGGCAAGGCGGGCGGCGCGTTGATGGCCGACGTCGAGGCCATCGGCCGGCTGATCTCGCTCGCCCTGCGCTCGGGGATCCCGCTCAAGGAGATCTACCGCCAGCTGCGCGGCATCTCGTCGGACCGCGCCGTCGGGCTCGGCCCCACCAAGGTCCTCTCGGTGCCCGACGCGATCGGCATCGCCATCGAGAAGTGGATGCATGAGAAGCAGGGGGTCCAGCAGGACCTGCTGTCAGCCTCGCCGGCCCGGGAGGTCGTGACGGGGCCCACAGGGCTTGGTGGGGAAGCGCCCCTCCGGGCCGGAGGTCCCGACCAGGACTTCATCGGGGCGTGCCCCGATTGCGGCTCCCAGCTGGCGTTCATCGAGGGGTGCGCCAAGTGTCACGTCTGCGGGTTCAGCGAGTGCGGGTGAGGCGACCGCGCGACATGTGAGCGCAGTCACGACGCCGTCTTCCCTTGCCCCTTAAGCTTAGAACCATGGATCTTCGCCCCATCACGCCTACCCGCCTGCAGGTGAAGGGCTGGGCCCGGGTCGGCCCTGCGGGCGCGCACACGCTGCGCCGCGGTGCATGGTATCCCGTCGTTCGCATTTCCTCGAGCAACATCGTGGTCCTCGACGTGAACCGGCACAACGTGCCGGTGGACCGCCGCTTCCTCGAGATCCGCTACCACCCGCCGGAACGCTGGACGATCGTGAAGTGCGAGCCGCGCGTGATGGAAAAGCTGGGTCGCGTCATTCCGCTCACGTACGCCGTGTGCCCCAGCTGCCGCCACCGCCAGGGCTTCCAGGCGGGCAGCGATGAGATGACATGCGACCGCTGCAAGAAGTCCGCTGGTCTCGCGTGGGATGAGCTCTCGTAAAAGCCAAGCGCGGACCTGCAAAGACTAGACGCACAGACGCGCCGCAGTGAATCGGTAAGAGTCAACGGGACCACCCTACGTGAGGGTTGTCCCGTTGACTGTTTACGGAACCCCGCGGTGCGTCGGTGCGTCTAGCTTTTGCAGGTCCTAAAGCAGTACCACTCGATCTCCCATTTGCACGGTCCCCGATCCCTCGGCCTGACAGTAGAACCCCCGGGTGCCTCCATCCAAGAACTGCAGACTCTCCTTCAGTACCTCCGACTCGACTCGTCCCCCCAGCGCCCACCCCGTGAACGGCCGGCATGGGTGCGAGACCTGGAGCACCTTGAGCCGTACACGCTCGCTGTCGTCGCTCGCCACGATCGCCACGCCGCCCGCGAGATCGTCATACGTGAACATGCGATCGGTCGCGACGATGACGTTCTCTCCCGCACAGCCGACCACGATCCGCTCGCCGAACCGCTCGCGCATCGCGGCGTAGTGCGAGGTGAAGCCCAGGGAAACGCCGTGCAGGCCGTCTTCGTTCTTGGTGGCCGGGTGGGTGCGATGGTGCACGTCCACCATCCAGCCGCCGTCGGCGCTGGCACCCAGCACGCCGTCGGGCGTGACGCTGAGCCGGGGGACGGGGAGGAGCGGGGCGGGGTCGTAGATGCGGTCCGGCTTCTCGCCCGTCTTGAGCGAGGAGCGTTGGATCTGCAGCCGGGTGACGGTTCCGATCGTGCGCATAACCGAATTTAATCGGATGTGCTACATTGGGCTCCCTCCATGCCTCGTCACATCGGCTGGGCCCGATGCCTCGACAACGTGGCGGATGTCCTCCGCCGCGGGGCCTGGTACCCCATCCTCGAGGAGACGGGGGACGGCAAGGTGGTGATCGAGGTGCGCCAGAAGCCCGTGCGCCTCTCGCGCGTCGATGTCCGCGTGCGTGACGTCCCTCCCGATCATTGGAGCGTCGTCGTCCGGACCGGCGTACTCCGACCCACGCTCGGGGGCGGGCAGGACGTCGTGACCACCTATGCCGTCTGCCCGCACTGCCACGAGCGCCAGGACTTTACGGGACAGCCCCATACGCTCAAGTGCACGCGCTGCGCCCGAGTGTCGCCCGTGGATTGGTCGGAGACCTGCTAGCCGCCGATCTCCGCCGCGGGGTCCGAGTGCTCGAACACCCGCCCCAGCCATGCGACGGTCAGCTTCGCCTCGAACGCCAGCGTCACCGCCAGGCCGGCTGCGCCGGGAACGGCGAGCCACACGCCCGTGATCCCCGCCAGGCCGCCGCCGGCGACCGCGACGGCCCCGACGATGGCCGCGGGAATCAGCGCGACGAGGAGCAGGAGCTGGCTGCCCACCATCGTCAGGAGCCGCTGGCCGATCATCTCGACGCCGCCGCCCCGGGCCGGCCCGATCGTGACCCAGGCGGGGAAGAACAGCACAGCCGCGTTCTGGATGAGCGTGGCGACGCCGAGGAATGCGGGCACGGCGATACCGGCGGCGAGCAGCGCGCCCAGTCGGTCGGGCACGGGAAAGCCGGGCACGGCGAACGCGAGCGACGCGCTGAAGGCGGCGACCAAGCATCCCCACACGACGACCGTCAGCACCGTCACGGGGCCGAGCACTTCTCCGGCGACGAGGTCGGCCCCCCGCAACGGATAGCTCTTGATCAGGTCCCAGAGCTGGAGATCGGACCGCAGATCGTTGCGCAGCGCATAGGGCCCGAACACGGCCGTGATCCCCCCGAGGGCGAGGCACACGACCGTGAGCACCTGCAGCCCCGTGCCCGCCGCTTCGCCGAGGCTCGCGACCCAGACGACGACCATCACTCCGACGCCGATCAGCACGGGAAGCCGTACGCCCGAGCCGCGCCACTCGGCTTGGACATTCTTCCACGCGATCGCGCGCACCGGCCCGCCCGTCGCGCCGAGTCGGGTGAGGGGTGCCCGGGCGCGCTTCGCGGCGCCGGCCACCGGTGGGGGCCGCCGGCCGCTGCGCCAGGCCGCGATGCGGCTCGCCATCCGCTCGGCGGACTCCACCGCGACCTCCTCGAAGGCGATCGACGAGCGAATCAGCCACACGTAGTGCACCCCGACGACGAGCAACGCCGCGGGGAGCCGGGCCGCGAACGCCGCGAGGTCCGGCGCCAGCGCGGGCCGGACCAGCGCCGCGAGGGGCCAGGTGAGCACGCCGAGCACGCCCCGATGGAGCAGCGCCGAGAGCGCGTCGAACCCGGCGAGCGCATCGGTGGCGAAGGCCGCCTGCAGGCCGGCGAGCTGGCCGCGCAACGCCAGCGCGGCGGCAGCGACGATTCCGGCCACCAGGACGAACGCGCCCAACCGCCGTCGCACGGCCGTGATGCCGTGCTCCTCGAGGCTCTGCCGCACCAGGGCGGTGACCCCGGAGTGCATCTGCAGCGTCGCGAACACCAGCCACACACCCAGGACGCGCAGAATCCGGGTCGCGGGGAAGTGGCCGCCCGAGAACAGGAGCACCGACAACAGCGACGACAGGCACAGCGCGAGCTGCGAGCGGAGCAACTTGAAGTCCAGCACTTGGCGCCGGGTCAGCGGGGCCGTAAACAGGAAGTGCGTCTCGGCCGGCGTGAACACCAGGGGACTACGCGAGCTGCCGAACAGCCACCCGATCCCGACCAGGGTCGCGAGCCCCAGCATCGCGACTCCCTCGGCCGCCGAGCCGGGCAGCGTCCCGCCGCCCTGGGCCCCCGCCCGCGGGCGGATGAACAGCCAGTAGTAGTACAGCAGGCCGACCGCGAAGCCGAGCAGGTACTTCGGCTGACGCAGCCGCCGCACCCGGCGGCGCACCCCGTTCACCAGCGAACAGCGGGCGAGGTAGAGCGCGGCGCCGATCATGTCCCGGTCAACGCCAGGAAGATCTCCTCCAGGCTTCGTCCCTGGAGGTCCGGCCGCGAGGCGACGATCTCCGCGATCGTCCCGATCGCCACCAGCCGCCCGCGATGGATCACCAACACGCGCGTGCAGACCTCTTCGACCAGCTGCAGCAGATGAGAGCTCAGAATGACCGCGGCCCCTTGCCGCGCCCGCTCCACGATCGTTTGTTTCATCCGCCGCATCCCGGCCGGATCGAGCCCCGTCAGCGGCTCGTCGAACAGCATGGCGGCGGGCTCGTGCAGCAGGCCGCAGGCGATGGCGAGCTTCTGCTTCATGCCTCGGGACAGCTCGTCGGGCAGGGCCCCCACTTTCTCGGCCAGCTCCAATTCGTGCAGCAGGGCAGGGATGCGCCCGTCAGCGTCCCGGATGTCGTAGAGCCGCGCCGTGAAGCGGAGATGCTCCTCCACGGTCAGGTAGTCGAACAGCCGGGGCTCGTCCGGCATGAAGGCGAGCTGGCGTTTGGCCTCCACCGGGTCGCGCTCGAGGTCGCGGCCGCCGATGTGGATCGTGCCTCGGGTCGGCCGGATGATACCGACGAGACTGCGCAGGGTGGTGGTCTTGCCGGCGCCGTTGGGCCCGACCAGCCCCAGGACCTCCCCCGGCGCGACGGCGAACGACAGGTCGTCCACGGCGACGAGGCTGCCGTACAGTTTGGTGAGTCCCTGCACCTCGATCATGGGCCACCAATCTAGTCCCCGGGGCGCCGCGAGGGGTTGCGTGAGGGGCGAATCTTATTAATATGTTGACGGTCAACATATTAACTACTTCCCTCGACTCGGGAGAGGTCGTGAGCGATCGCTCCGAGCTGGCCCTGCAGCTCACCGACGCCGTCGCCGCCGCGCACCAGGCGATTCAGCGCTCGGGAGACCGTGCGTTCCGCAGCTTCAGCCTCTCGCACCGGGCCCACGCCGCGCTCTCGGCGGTGGACCAGGGGGGTCCCGACGGCGCCCGTCCCAGCGACATCGCCCGCGCGATGGGCGTCTCACGTGCCGCCGCCACCACGTTCATCCAGCGTCTCGAGGTGAAGGGCCTGGTGGAGACCAACACCGATCCCGACGACGATCGCGGCGTGCGCGTCACCCTCAGCCGCCACGGCTTGGAGGTCTTGCTCCGTGTCGGACAGCTGGAGCGGCGCCTCGCCGCGCGCACCATCGAGGGCATGCCCGCGTCCGCCATCGCCCGGGCCGTGCACCTGCTTCAGGAATTCCGGCAGCGGCTGGAGCAGAAGCAGCTCGAGGTGGTGCGCTGAGCGCTCAACGAGACAATTCACTTTTCCACATCTTCGTGTTCGTGGTCAACACGAATTGTGGAAAACCAGGGAGGACATCCGCGTGATCCGCCGCACCAAGATCGTGGCAACCCTCGGTCCCAACACCGGGACCGAACCGGCCATCGCCGCCCTGCTCGATGCCGGGGTGAACGTCGCGCGCATCAACGCCTCCCACGGGAATGCCGAGGTGCGAGGCGAATGGATCGCGGCGGTGCGCCGGGTGGCCGACGCGAAGGGCGTGCCCGTCGCCGTGCTGCTCGACTTGCAGGGCCCCCGCATTCGGGTGGGTGACCTCCCCAAGCCGCGCCAGCTCGCTCCCGGTCAAACGGTTGTGTTCGCTCCGGAAGACATCGCCCGGGGCGACGAGCTGCCGACGACCTACGCCGGCCTCGCGACGGACGCGCGGGTGGGCGCCCGCATCTTGCTCAACGACGGGTTGCTGTCGGTCGAAGTCACCGCCGTAGAGCCCCCGCGCGTGCGCGGCCGCGTGGTGGACGGCGGCACGCTCACGGCGCACAAGGGAATGAATCTCCCGGGCCTGCACGTGTCGGCGCCCGCCCTCACCGAAAAGGATCGCGAGGATGCGCGCGACGGCGTGCGGCGCGGGGTCGACTACCTCGCCCTCTCGTTCGTGCGCCGGGCCGAGGACTTGGCCGAGTTGCGTGCGCTCGCGGGGAAGGGCATGAAGCTGGTCGCCAAGATCGAGAAGGCGACCGCGCTCGAAGACCTGGATCGGATCCTCGCGGCGAGCGACGCCGTCATGGTGGCGCGTGGCGACTTGGGGGTCGAGCTGCCCTTCGAGCAGGTGCCCCTCGTGCAGAAGCGCCTGATCCGGGAGTCGAACCTGCATGGCAAGCCGGTGATCACCGCGACCCAGATGCTCGAGTCGATGGTGCGCGCGCCGCGGCCGACGCGGGCCGAGGCCTCCGACGTCGCCAACGCGATCCTCGATGGGACCGATGCCGTGATGCTCTCCGCCGAGACGGCGGTGGGCGACTATCCGGTCGAGGCGGTACAGGCGATGGATCGGATCATCCGCGAGATGGAGCGCCACCCGATGCTGCGCGACGAGCGCCGTTTCGCCGGCGCGCGAGAAGGCGCAGGCCGGGAAGGTGTGTCGGTCGAGGATGCGATCGCCTGGGGGACCAGCGCGGTCGCCCGGATGCTGAAGACGCCGCTCATCGTCACCCTCACCACGGGCGGATTCACGTCGCGCAAGGTCGCGGCGCTCCGGCCGCCGGTCCCGATCCTCGCCGTGACCACGGAGGTGGCGACGTACCGCCAACTGGCGCTGGTGTGGGGCGTGGTGCCGGTGCTCGTGGATCGGGTGCCGAGCTACGACGCGATGCTCGCGGTGGTCCGCGACCTGCTGCTGAAGCGCGAGTATGCCAAGCCCGGCGACAAGATCGTCATGACGGCCGGCGTGCCGTGGGAGGTGTCGGGCAGCACGAACCTCATCAAGGTCGAGGAAGTGTGACGTGCGGCTGACGTTTCTCGGCACGGGGACGTCGTTCGGCGTGCCCCAGATCGGCTGTCGCTGCCGCACCTGTACCTCGTCGGACCCGCGCGACCGGCGCACGCGCACCGCGGCCCTGCTCGAAACGCGGGGGAAGCGCCTCCTGATCGACACGCCGCCCGAGCTGCGCCTGCAGCTGGTGGCCGCCGGCGCCGACCACGTGGACGCCGTGCTCTACACCCACGCGCACGCCGACCACGTGCACGGCATCGACGACCTGCGGGCGATCTCGGTCCGGCAGGGCGCGGTGCTGCCGGCCTATGGACCCGCCGCGACGATGGCGGAGCTGGCGGCGAGATTCCCGTACATCTTCGACCCCGCGATCCTGGCGCATCCCGGGACGAGCAAGCCGGAGCTGGCGGCGCACGTGCTCGAGCCGGGCCGTAGCGTCGCGGTCGCGGGCGTCCCCGTGCTGCCGCTCGCGCTGCCGCACGGCAACCTCGGCGTCTTCGGCTATCGGGTGGGTCCGGTCGCCTACCTGACCGACGTGAAGGCCATCCCTGAGGTCGTGGCCGCGGAGCTCGCTGGGCTCGAGGTGCTGGTCCTGAACGCGCTGCTGCCGCAGCCGCATCCGTTGCACCTGTCGATCCCCGAAGCCGTGGCCGCGGCGCAGCGCATCGGCGCGCGGCGCACGTTTCTGACGCACCTGACGCACGACGCTCCGCACGCCGAGCTGGCCGCGCGCCTGCCGGCCGGCGTCGCGCCGGCGTACGACGGGCTGGTCATCGAGGTTGACGGGTCGTAAATTGCTTCGGCGAGGAGGCTTACGTGCTCAAAAAGTTCGACGATCCCAAGGTGCGGCAGAGCGCCGCGATGGACGCCCTCGTGCGGAAGGCTGTCTTCGGCACGGGGGATGAGAAGGACCACGCGCGCTGGATGATCTGGGAGATCGGGCAACACGCCGGCGTCCGTCCGGCATCGATCCACGAGCTGTACCTGGCGCGCGGGCGCGGCGAGGTGCCGCCGTTCACGACCCCGGCCATGAATGTCCGCGTGCTGTCCTACGATACCGGCCGCGCGATCTTCCGGGCGGCGAAGCGGCTGGACGTCGGCGCGCTCATCTGCGAGATCGCCCGCAGTGAGATCGCCTACACCGATCAGCGGCCCGCCGAGTATGTCGCGGTCATGACGGCGGCGGCGCTGCGCGAGGGATTCACCGGGCCGCTCTTCATCCAGGGCGATCACGTCCAGGTGAACGCCAAGAAATACGCCGCCGACCCCGACACCGAGCTGAGCGCGCTGCGCAGCCTGATCGAGGAGGAGCTGCACGCCGGCTTCTACAACATCGACGTGGACACGTCGACCCTGGTGGACCTCTCGCAGCCCGACCTCGACTCGCAGCAGCGGGTCAACTACGAGCGGGCGGCGGAGTTCACCAAGTTCATCCGCGAGCGCGAGCGCAAGGGCGTCACGGCGTCGGTTGGCGCGGAGATCGGGGAGGTCGGCGGCAAGAACTCCGACGTGCACGAGCTGCAGGCGTTCATGGACGGCTACATCCGCTCGCTGAAGCGGCTCGGCAAGTACGTGGGCATCTCCAAGATCTCGGTGCAGACGGGGACCAGTCACGGCGGCATGGTCCTTCCCGACGGGTCCATCGCCAAGGTGCAGCTCGACCTGGCGGCCCTGAAGGCGCTGTCGCACGACGCGCGCACGAAATACGGCCTGGGCGGCGCGGTGCAGCACGGCGCCTCGACCCTGCCGCCCGAGGCGTTCGACCACTTCCCGGAGTGCGAGGCGGTGGAGATTCACCTCGCCACGAACTTCCAGAATCTCGTGTTCGATCATCCCAAGCTCCCCGCCGACCTGCGCGCCGAGCTGAACGCCTGGGTGAAAGCCGAGTGCAAGGACGAGTGGAAGAAGGGCGACACCGAGGAGCAGTTCATCTACAAGAGCCGCAAGAAGGGGCCCCTACAAGCGGCGCATGTGGGATCTCCCAGAGGACGTGCGGGCGGCCATCGGGGCCGATCTCGAGCGGACGTTCGCGTTCTTGTTCGAGAAACTGCGCGTGAAGGGCACGCGCCAGGCCACGGACAAATACGTCAAGCCGCCCCTCGATTCGCATGCGGCGCCGCGCGCGGCCCTCGTCGCCGCCCCCGACGACGCCGAGGCGGGTGAATGAGCGACCGGGAGGGAGGCTCCGGGTTCGGGGCGTTCCTGCTGGGTATCGCCGTCGGCGCGCTGGTGGGCTTTCTGTTTGCGCCCGAAGCCGGCGACGACACGCGCCGCAAACTGTCGAAGCGCCTGCGCAACCTGCGCGACGTCGCCGAGGAGAAGGTGGACGAGGTGCGGGGGTTGCTGGAAGCGGAGACGGAGGACGAGGGGGAGGATGACGGCGAGGGCGAAGAGGAGGAGCTGTCGACCCGCGAGCGGCTGCGGCGCCGGCTCGACGCCGCTCGGCGCCGCCGGCGGCGCGGGGGAGAGGCCCCGGCGGAGGTGGAGGAGGAGGACGAGCCCCTCGCGTGACGCTCGAAGGCGGCTGGCATCGCTCGGTGACCGGCGTGATCCGGCGCACCATCGAAGCGGCCTACGAAGACAACATCCCGTTTCTCTCGAGCGCCCTCGCGTTCGACATTCTGCTCACGGCGATCCCGTTCGTCGGCATCGTGCTCGCGGTCGTCGGCTCCCTGGTGCAACACCAGATCGCGGCGCACCAGGTGAATGTCCACGACCTGTTGCAGCGATTCCTGCCCGACGACGCGCGGGCATTCGTCAGCGTGGAGAACGCTTTGGCCGCCCTCGTCGCGCAGCGCGGTCGGCTCACGTTGATCGGTGTGCCGCTGTTCCTGTGGTTCTCGACCCGCCTCTTCGGCGGCCTGCGCGCCGCGCTGAACGAGGTGTTCGACACGGACGAACGCCGTCCCTGGCCCGTCGCCAAGCTCATGGACCTCGCAATGGTGCTCGTCACGGGTGCGTTGCTCGTGGCCAACGCCTATTTGACGACCGTCCGGGGCCTCATCGCCAACGTCGGCGCCCTGGCGCTCGGGACGCTGCTGTTCTTCCTCATCTTCAAGTTCCTGCCCAGCCGCCAGATCTATTGGCGCACGGGACTCGTCGCCTCGCTGTTCTGCGGCATCGGGTTCGAGTTCGCGAAGCGGCTGTATGCGCTCTACGTGGCGCGGTTCGCGACCCTCGATCGCCTCGCCTCGGACGCCAACGTGCTGGGATTCCTGCTCTTCCTCGTGTGGATCTACATCACCGCCTACCTGTTCCTGCTGGGCGGGGAGGTCGCGGAGACGTACGATCTGATGCGGATGCGGCGGCTACAGCGGGTGCAGCTCGGATGACGGCCGCCCCGATCGACCTGCGGTCCGACACGGTGACGAAACCGTCGGCCGCGATGCGCCGCGCGATGGCGGAGGCGGAGGTCGGCGATGACGTGCTGGACGGCGATCCCACGACCCGCCGTCTCGAGGCCCGGATCGCCGCGCTGCTGGGCACCGAGGATGCCCTCTTCTTCCCGTCCGGCACCCAGGCGAACCAGACCGGCATCGCCCTGACCACGCGCCCGGGCACCGAGCTGCTGCTCGAGGCGAACGCGCACCTCGTGCACTCTGAGATGGCGGGGCTCGCCGCGCTGTGGGGCGTCCAGATCAAGACGATCGCCACGCCCGATGGCTTGCTGACCCCCGAGCTGGTGCGCGCCGCCGTGCGGCCCCCGTCGCCGCACGTGCCCCGCAGCACGGCGTTGGCGGTCGAGAACACGCACAACTCCGCCGGCGGCCGCGTCCTCCGGCCGGACGCGTTCGACCTCGTCGTGCAGGCCGCGCGCGCCGCCGGGCTCGCCGTGCACCTGGACGGCGCGCGCCTGTGGAATGCGGCGGTGGCCGCGGGCGTCCCGCCCTCGCGCCTCGCGCGCGGCGCCGATACGGTCATGGTCAGCGTCTCGAAAGGACTGGGCTGTCCCGTCGGCTCGTGTCTGGGATTCCCCAAGGACCTGCGCCCGCGCGCCTGGGAGATCCGCAAGCGCCTGGGCGGCGGCATGCGGCAATCGGGGATCCTGTCGGCAGCGGCGCTGTACGCGCTGGATCAGAACCTCCCACGCATCGAGGAAGATCACGCGAACGCACGCCGCTTCGCCGAGTTCCTGGCGGAGTGCGCGATGATTCGCCCCTGGATTCCGGAGACCAACATCGTGATGCTCGATCTTGTGCGGGAGACCGATTCGTCGGAGACGGTGATCCCTCGTCTCGCGCAGGCCGGCGTGCTGGTCGCGCCCTGGGGCCCGCGGCGCCTTCGTGCCGTCACACACCTGGACGTGAGCCAGGACGACGTGGAACGCGCGGCGCGGCTCATCGTGGAGGCCCTGAAGTGACCGCGCCTTCCGCCACGCCTGCGCCCATCTCTCAGCCCATGCCCATGGACCGGGCCATTCTCTGGAATCCGGTCAAGAAGGAGGGAGCCGACGCGGCGCGCCCCTCGGGACGCACGCCATACCCGGCGTTCTTCCAGCAGGAGGCGGTCGTGGCGCTGCAGGATCACCTGAAGGCGTCTCCCCAGCAGGCGATTTTCGGCTTCCTGGCGGGGACCCTGTATCGCGATCCTGACGCGGGCGTGCTGTACGCCGTGATCGACAAGACGCTGCGTCTGAACCAGGCGATCTACGGCGACAAGACCGAAGTGGTCGTGGCGCGGCTGTGGGACCGGATGCAGGAACAGCTGGCGCGCGCCTCGGGACGCCTGCTGGGGTGGTATCACAGCCACCCGGGGCAGGGGCTCTCGCTGACGACGCACGACATCGAAACGCACGTGAAATTCTTCACCGAGCCGTGGCAGGTGGCGGTCCTGGTCTCGGCCGAAGCGGAGGGTGTGGTCGGCGGCTTCTTCCGGTCGGGGACGAGCCAGGCGTGGGCGGAGACGCCGCTGGCGTTCTACGAGCTGCTCCAGCCCGACTCGATCCGTGCCGGCGGCAAGAAGCGCTCGTTCATCATGTGGAAGAACTACAAGGCGTACAATCCGGTGGCGCCCAAGCACGCACCCGCGCCGGCGCCTCCACCTCGTCCGGTCATCCGTACCAGCGCGGACGATGAAGCTGCACCGGCGCGGGAGACAAAGCCGCGGCCGGCCGCGCCGGTCTTCGTGCCGGACGAGCCGCCGACACCGCCGCCCCAGCCTCTACCGCCCTCCGCCCGGCCCCAGCCCCAGCCCCCGCCGCCGCCCGCTCCCGCGCCCCGGCGGCCCGCGCCTGCGCCGTCGCGTGAGGCGCCGCGCGCTCCCCGACGCACATCCGCGCCGTCGTTCCGGCTGCTGGAGCAGAAGGGACCCGCCCCGCGGCGTCGCTCGCGCCGTGGCCTCTGGCTCACGCTGCTCGCGCTGCTGCTGATCGGCGGTGGCGGAGCAGCCGCCGGTTACTGGTACTTCTTCCTGCGCCAGCCGGGCGCCCCGCTGCCGTTCGGCCTGGACTCGCTGCCGTTCGGGCTGGGACGCCGGACGCCGCCCCCGGTCGCCCCTCCCTCCGTCAGGAGGCCGGCTCCCGTGCCTCGTGCCGACACGGCCTTCGCGCGCTTCGACCGCCTGAGCGACACATTGTCGAGCGCGGTGCGGAACTATCACGACCGCGCGGCGCTGTTCGCGAGGCGGCAGATCGATTGCGCCGGGTTGGCGCGCGGCTACGCCGCCATCCAGACCATCTGGATCGACTACAACACCGAGCGTAAGGTGCGGATTGCGTCGTTCGACCCGCGCCGCGCGGCGCGCGATCAGGGCCTCTACGCCAGCGTGGATTCCGTGGACGGCCAGTTCGAGCAGTCGCATTGTCAGCGCCCGTGAGCCTGGTCCTCGGCGCGTGGCTGCTGGTGCAGGGCGTCGCCCCGCTTCGCAAGAGCGATCTCGTGCGCCTGCTCTCCGGGTCGGTCATGTCGCAGCAGGAAATCGCGCAGCTCGTGACCCGCAACTGTCTTACGTTCACTCCGACCGATCGTGACCGGGCGGACTTCCGCCTGCTCGGCGCCGAAGCTCCGGTGCTCGACGCGCTCGATGGTTGCGCGCGTCGCGCAACGCGTCCGCGACCCAAGCCTGCAGCGGCTCGCCCCGTCGCGACTCAGCCTGCTGCAGCGGTCCCCGCCTCCGCCCCCACCCCGGCCCCACGGCCGTCCCCGTCTTCTCCGCCGCCCGCGCGCGTGGCCGCGGACCGGAGCGGCTTCGTCGCGGGGGGCGGGCAGGCCGGGCCCGCGGGCGTGCGCCTACCACGCCCGCTCGTGTTCGAGGCACGCGACTCCCTCGGTGTGCCGCTCGTGGGGCAAGCCGTGACCTTCACCGGCATCAACGCGCGGATCGACCCACCCACACTCCCGACCGACGCGGTGGGACGCGTGCACGTGGCGGTGACGCTGGGCGAGCGCGCGGGCTCCGCGATCGTACTCGCCGTCGCTGGCGACGTGGAGAAGCAGGCGGCGTTCCGAGTCTCCGTAGGCGCCGTGACGCAACTCGTGGTTGCTTGCGGAGCGGCAGAGCTGTCGGGCCGAGTCGTGCTGCGTCCCGACACGGTCGCCGTGCTGCGCGTCACCGCGCGCGACGCGTACAACAACGGGACGCGGGTCACCGGGCTCCGGGCCGCGGTCGCCGATGCCCGCATCCTCCGGGTGCAACGCATCGCGGAAGACAGTGTGGCGGGGACCGTCGCACTCAAGCCCGATCAGGCCGGGACGACGAGTCTGGCGGTGATCGCAAACGGGTTGCGGCAGTACGTCACCGTGACCGTGCCGCCGCGCGCCGCACCCGGCAGGGTGGACTGCCCATAACACCGGGCGGGGCGGGGGGTGAAGTTGTAGCAGATCAGTAACAGTTCTGAAGCTGGGAGGTGGTCGGGAGAGTGTAGGGCCGACGGTCACTTCGTCGTGCGGTCGTGGCATCGATGCGTAACTGCACTGTCGCACGGAACTTATGGCGTGTGGCTGTCCCGGTCCGGTTGCAACCTGCCACGGCGAGGAAGTTGCAATGCCGTACAGGTGATGGACGCCGACCTGGGCAGCTTCCCGATCCCGCCAACCAGTGAGAGCCTCGCCGGGCCGGGCGCCGCCTACCGTGAACGCCCCATGCCGGTCGGGGCCGCGATCCTCTGGACGCCCGTCGGTCTCGCGGCCGCCAACCCCGCCTATCCGATTTTCATCACGCAGCGAGCCCTCGATGCGGTGCACGCCCAGCTGGCCGGCCTGCCGGAGGGCGCTTCGTCGCTGGGGTTCCTGGTCGGCGGCGTGTACCAGACCCCCGAGACGCGCGCACCGTACATCATCATCGAATCCACGATCCATCTTCCGTGGTCGATCGGGGGGGATCATCTGGCGGCGGCGCTGCGTCAGGGCCGCATCATCGCCCAAGAGGAAGTGCGACGCACGGGAGCGCAGCTGTTGGGCTGGTATCACAGTCACGTCGCGGCGCACGCCCGTCTTTCGGTCAGCGATGTCGCGGCGCACGTGGCGTGCTTCGACCAGCCGTGGCACGTCGCGCTCGTCGTCGCGCGTGGCACGCAGCTCACGGGCGGCGTGTTTCGCATCGCATCGCGCACGGCGTGGTCGAACGAGTATCTACCGTTCTACGAGCTGCCGGAGGACGATGCTCCCCGTTCCGATGAGCGACCCGTCACGCGCCTGATGTGGGCGAACTACCGGCCGCAGGGCGTCGAGCGCTCGACGAGCCTCGCTGCGCAACCGCAGGAGTCTGGGCCGGCGTTGCTCCTCTTCCCGGACGAGGAAGACGTCGACCCGGGCGCGCTGCCGGCGCTGCTGCGGCGGCCGTCGTTGCCCGCGCCGATCGTTCGGGTCGTGCGCTTCGGGGCATTGGGCATCGTGGCGGGCGCGTCTCTGTTCGGGGCCTATCGCGTGTTTGCGTCCGGACCCGACAACGGGGCGGCTCGGCCCGATGCGGTGAGCAACGCCATCACTCTAGAGGGTATCGATCGCCTCGCGGACACCGTCGCGTTCGAGGTCACGGCGTTCGACATTCGTCTGCGGCTGTTCGACGCCCGCAAGATGGTGTGCTCCGACCTGGCACAGGGGTTGGTGGACCTCGAAACACGCTGGATGGTGCATAGTGCTGCGCGAAAGGCCCTGGCCGCGCCGTCCGATTCCGTGCGCATCGCGCGCGACCGTCGCTTGAACGCCGACGTGAGCGGGGTCGAGCGCGGGTTCGCCCGCAGCGGCTGTCCGCGGCCGTGACGTCCATGAGGCACTTCGCCCGCGCCACGCTCCTCTTGAGTACGCTCGCCGGCGTCGCAGCGGCGCAGCGGGGCGCACCACTCCTCAAGACCGACCTGGTCGAGCTGCTGTCGAGCCCAGTCATTCCTCATCAGGAAATCGCCGACCTGGTTCGCCGCAACTGTTTGGCGTTCCGGCCGACCGACCGCGATTGGACGGACTTCCGCAGCCTTGGAGCGTCGTCGGACGTGGTCGCGAGCATCAACGGCTGTGCGGCGGGACGGCCCGCTTCGGTTGCCGCCTCCGCCCCCGCGACTCCGGTGACGGCCGCGACGCTGCAGGTGTTGCTGCGCCAGCCGCGCGTCCAGGCGGCCGCCGGGAGCCAGGTCCGCATCGTCGTCCTCGCGGCGCGGGCCGGCCTGCCGCAAGCGGGGGCCCAGCTGATGTTGCGCGGCACCGCCTCGATCGAGGGGGGACCCGGCCGCGATGTCGTCGTCGCCACCGACGACAGCGGCTTCGCGGTATTCCCCGTGCGCGTGGGACGGCGGCTCAACACGTACCGTTTGGAGGTCGCGCCGGCGGCCGGCGGTAGCTTCCCGGGCCGTCCCGTTGTCGAGCTCGTCGTGCGCCCGGGGCCGCCCGCGTCGGCAGTCGTAGAACCTCAAGACCTGCTCTTTGACCAAGGCACGGATTCGATCGTGCCGGTGGTGGTCACCGTCCGCGATTCGATCGGCCACCCGGTGCGCGGGGAGCCCGTCGTGCTGCGCGGCGGCGGGGCCGACATGGGTTTCGCACCCGACACCGCCGTGACCGATTCGCTGGGCCGGGCGCGCATCGTCGTCGTGCGGAGCGCCATTCGCCGGCGAGGCACGCTGCAGGTGCAGATTCGCGACAAGCCCATGGCCGCGGTCGACGTCACCCTGGCCATGCCGCTGGCCGAGGGGCAGACCGACTTCCTGCCGATCCAGACACCGAGCGGGGGCGCTGGGAACGGGCTTGGTGAGCCCGTCGTATTCGAGGCTCGCACGAGACTCGGCCACCCGGCCGTCGGGCGCGTGGTCTCATTCCGTTCGGTGAACGCGGCCGTCTCACCCCCCAACGCGATCACCGACTCGAGCGGGCGCGTGCGCGTCGAGGTCACGCTCGGCGAGCGCGTAGGTCCCGCGACGATCGTGGCGACGATCGACTCCCTCGAGAAGCGGGTGATGCTGCAGGTGGATCCCGGCCCCGCGGTCGAGTTGGTGTTGGAGCACGACGGGTCCCGCGTCAACGGGCGTTGGGTCGGTGTCGGACTCGACACGGTATTCGTGGTGCGGCTGCGGCTGCTGGACGCGTTCGGCAACATCACGGACCTCGCGGGCCTCGCCCGTATGCTGCGCGACACGCCGATCGATGCTCGGATCCCGATCGTGCACGTCGTGAACATCCAGGAAGAACCGACCGCCGTGGCTCTGACTCTCAAGGCGATCCACCCGGGCCGCGCCAGCATCAAGCTGCGCACGGGCGACATCAGCGCCGCCTTCTTGGTGGAAGTCGTAGACGTGCGGCGGTAGGGTCGAGGCCCCTCCTCACAACCGCTTGGCTTGCCGCTCGCCCTGGGGCTATCTTTCTGTCGCCCCAGGTCCGCAGGCTTTCCGCTCGTGAATCGCGTCAGGCCCCCGCAGGGAGCAGCGCTAAGCGATGTCGGGATTCGTTGCGGGGAGCCTGGGGCACTTCATTGTGCGGAGTGCGGTGTGCGGAGTCGCTCTGCAAGGTCGCGCGACGCGCGGCGCTCACCGAGACACTCCGCACACCACACGCCGCACCCCGCACCGCAGGTAGATTACACCGAATGATTGCCTTGGCCCGCAAATACCGTCCCAAGCAGTTCGCCGATCTGATCGTGCAGGACCATGTGGCCGCTGCGCTCCGAGGCGCGGTCGCGCAGGGACGCGTCGCGCACGGCTACTTGTTTGCGGGTCCCCGGGGTGTCGGTAAAACGACCGCCGCGCGCATTCTGGCGATGGCGCTCAACTGCGAGCGGCCGGCCGGCACGCCGCCGGGCGAGCCGTGCGGGGCCTGCGACTCGTGCCGCCGCGTCTGGAGCGGCCTGGCCAATCTCGACGTGGTCGAGC
>WNGK01003383.1_pt1 | contig 23837 bp, 19 predicted proteins | sample 5400601 | NCBI WGS metagenome assembly WNGK01 (sample SAMN13153376, study PRJNA577476) | soil metagenome | isolation source: 60 cm soil or saprolite under Garry oak tree replicate 1 | place: USA:California | collected 2016-06-15
CGCTCACGTTTGCCGCGATGACCCGCAACGTCTTCAACACAGTGAACCTCGCCCAGCCGACCGGCGTTCTCGAATCGCCTTCGTTCGGCAAGTCCACTGCTTTGGCGGGAGGGTTCTTCTCATCGCCCGCAGCAAATCGGAGCATCGACCTTCAAATGTCATTCAATTTCTGATCGAGTTGCGGAGCTTATCAGGCTGACCGCCGATTGATTCACGGCAGCATCCGCCACCAGGGCGCGATGCTGCCGTTTCACTTGCTCACGTGTGCTTCTCTCGGACTTCACCCCTCGCGTCTCACGTTCGTCTTTGCATTGAGCTCAGCAGAAACAGCGGCTTGGCGCTCGATGTCGATGGGGGAGTGAAAACAGTTAGCGCGAAGATCGATCAGTATCCCTTTAATGATAGTGCTTGGCAGCAATGGATATTCAAAGCCCCATAGACCAAATAAACAATGGCTGGACAACAGCAGGGTCCGGCCTTCGTGCCGGACATTGCCAACATTCTTGATTGGACGGACCCTGCGAGAACGAGAATGGCCGTATTCTGATTGCAAGAGCGGCACATCAGACAGAACGGATGCCCTGGGCTATGGTTACAGTGAAGAAATCTGCGTGAGTTTGGGCGCGCCGCTCTCTTCCAGGTCTAACCCCAACTGTAACCGGGCAGCTTCGGAAATCCGCGCTGGATTCCAAGGCGGGTCGAAGACGATCTCTACCTGAGCAGCGGCTACCTCCGGCAACCGCAGCAACTTGCTCTCCACATCAGCCTTGAGAACGTTGCTCATGCCGCAAGCGGGAGAAGTCATCGCCATGCGAATGCCAACTGTTTTTCCGCCTTGCTCGTCGGAAGTGATCGCACAGGAATAGACAAGTCCGAGATCGACAATATTGACAGGAATCTCAGGGTCATAAACCGTCCTCAAGACATCCCACACGAGCTGCTCGCGGAGAGGGCCCTGCTGCTCCGGCGTATTAGCTGGCCCTTCCAAGCCCAGCGCATCCGCGTCTTTCGCATCGATCCGGAACATAGCATGAAGAGTGGTCGAAACAGTGTAACTTCCCCCGCGCGCCTGCACAATCCGCACCGAGGCGCCCCGGGGCAGTGTCTGGCTAATGCCGCTGGGAATGGCAATGGCTTCGCAATCGCGTTTGAGTTCGATGGCTTTCATCATGGCTGTCGCTCCGTGGTGCTTAACTATTCAGTCGTGACCGGCTCGCGATCTCCGTGCAGCGCGGCCTCGAGGGCGTGCCAGGCGAGAGTGGCACATTTCACGCGCACCGGAAATTGGGCGACTCCGGAAAATACCGCGAGCTTTCCTATCTCTCGATGATCTTCGCTGCCGTTTTGGCCGGTAACCATCCGGTGAAAGCTCTGGAACAGGTCTTCCGCGTCACTTGCAGTCTTGCCCTTCAGGCTTTGCGTCATCATCGACGCAGAGGCGCGCGAGATGGCGCAGCCCGTGCCCTGAAATGCGATGTCCTCGATAACATCTCCTTGCATCGCGATGTAAACCGTGCAGCGGTCGCCGCAGAGCGGATTGTAGCCCTCCGCTTTAAATGCAGGGGACTCCAACGCACGGAAGTTGCGTGGAGCCTTGGCGTGCTCGAGAATCACTTCCTGATAGATGTCCCGCAGATCAGCCATCAACCTAGGATCTCCCTCACCTTTTCGATGCCGTCGACCAGTGCGTCGATCTCGCCCCTGGTGTTGTAAATGCCAAAGGAGGCGCGCACTGTAGCCGGAATACCGTAGCGATCCATCACCGGTTGCGCGCAGTGATGCCCAGTGCGTACGGCGACTCCTTCCTGGTCAAGAATGGTGCCGATGTCATGCGGATGAATGCCGTCCACGACAAAGGAAAGCACTCCCGTTTTTTCCCGCGCCGTTCCCACCAGCCGGACGCCGGGGATCGCCGTGATCCTGTCTGTGGCGTAGGCGAGCAAATCGTGCTCATGCGCGCTGATCTCATTCATGCCCAACTTGTTGATATAAGCAATCGCTGCGCCCAGACCGACGACGCCGGCAATGTTCGGCGTGCCCGCCTCGAACTTATGGGGAATCTTGTTATAAGTCGTTTTTTCAAAGGTCACCGAACTGATCATGTCGCCGCCACCCTGGAAAGGCGGCATCTCCTCGAGCAGCGCTGCCTTGCCATAGAGAACACCGATTCCAGTCGGTCCATAGACTTTGTGGCCGGAAAACGCATAAAAATCGCAATCGAGGTCCTGAACATCGACGGGCAGATGCGGCACGGCCTGTGCGCCGTCCACCAGGACCGGAATGTTCATCGCATGTGCCATGCGGACGATCGACTTCACCGGATTGACGGTGCCCAGCGCATTCGAAACGTGGGCGAGAGAAACGAGTTTCGTACGCGGCCCGACCAGTCTGTTAAATTCGTGGACCTCGAGTTCGCCGCGCTCGTTGATCGGCGCCACACGCAATGTCGCGCCCTTCTCCTGGCAAAGAATCTGCCAGGGCACGATGTTCGAGTGATGTTCCATCGCGGTGATCAGCACTTCATCGCCGGCGCCGACGTGCCGGCGGCCATAAGTCTGCGCCACCAGATTAATGGCCTCGGTTGTGCCTCGTACAAATACGATTTCGCGCGCCTCTCCGGCATGGAGAAATGACTGCACTGCCATCCGCACCGCTTCGTATGCATCTGTCGCGCGTTGTGAGAGGAGGTGCACACCGCGATGAATGTTGGCATTATCGTGGATGTAGTAATCGACCATGGCCTGAATCACGGCATCCGGCTTCTGCGACGTTGCAGCGTTGTCTAAATACACGAGAGACCGGCCATGAATCCGCTCACGCAGAATTGGAAAGTCTGCGCGGACGCTTTCGAGATCGAAGCTTGCCGTCTCGATCGGCGTCCCGGGCCGGTGCGCAATTGTGGCGTGTGCTGTCATCCGATTTCTCCCCAGTGCCTTTCCCGATCCTCTTCAATAGTTGTGGCCTGGACCGGCGCAGGACGAACCAATTGCAAGAGCCGCTGCGCAACCGCGGAAGCCGCATACTCGCGAACAGCATGCGGGATTATCCGGTCCAGACACTCGCCGGCAAATGCCTCAAGCAAGAGTTGACGCGCTTCAACTTCGCCGATTCCGCGTGAGCGGATATAGAACAATGCGCTCTCGTCAATCTGCCCAATCGTGGCTCCGTGCGTGCACTTTACGTCGTCCGCATAGATTTCCAATTGCGGCTTGGTGTCGATCTGCGCATCATCGTTGAGCAGCAGATTGCGATTCGTCTGCTTGGCATCTGTCTTCTGCGCATCCTTGTGGACGATGATGCGGCCGTGAAACACTCCGTGCGCATGGTCGTCGAGAATGCCGTTATAGAACTGCCTGCTGGCGCAATGCGGACTGGCGTGCTCGACGAGCATGTAGTTATCCAGATGCTGGCGGCCGCTGCCGATGAACAGACCATTGATGAGGCACTCGCCGCCGTCACCCGCAAGCACGGGATGGACATTGTTGCGCACCAGCCCACTGCCCAACAGCAGTGAGTGCGAACTAACATTGGCGTTTCGAGCTTGCTCGATGCGTAACGTCGAAAAGTTGTAGGACTGCAGACGCCCACTACCAGTTCCGTGACCGCGTTTGAAAATGCGGGAATCTCCGTACCGAATGAGCCATACTCTTCAACGATGGCTGCCTGGCTCTCGTCTTCCACTACGATCAGATTTCGCGGGTGCGTCATGGTAGGCACGCCGGACGAAGTCGAAATGAACAGCAGATGGATAGGCTGTTCCACGATGACTCCCCGACTTACGTGTACATAGGCGCCATCCTCGGCAAAGGCGGTATTGAGTGCACAAAACGGATCGCGCTCAATATCGAGATAGTGACCCAGACGTTCGGCCACTGCCTGTGGGCCATGCGCGATCTGTTTGTGGAGACTATTCACAGTTACGCCTTCCGGCAGCGCTCCCCACGTCGATAACTCCGGAGCGAAACCTCCATCCACAAACACCATGCGCGCCACGGCGCCCTCCATACGCCAAGCAACGAGTTCAGAAACCGTGAACGGAATTGCGCTCTCACGCGGTAACCGAAAGGGCGTGCGCGAGAGAGGAGCAATATTCGTGAAGCGCCAATCTTCATCCTTCGTGGTCGGGAATCCTACAGCACAGAAGCGCGCAAACGCATCTTCCCGCAAACCACGTAACCATCGCGGAGCCTCTGGCGCAGTTTGCTGCACAAACTCTGTGAAGTTCTCCAGGTAGCTTTCGAGTTGAGCGGGTTCTACTGGCATTTCGCTCCCTCCTCAGACGGATGCAGGTGCTGCATGCCGCGCCTCTGCCTCGATCCATCCATAACCCCTCGTCTCCAACTCGAGCGCAAGGTCTGCGCCGCCGGACCGCACAATGCGACCGTCCACGAGTACGTGTACGAAGTCAGGCACAATGTAGGTCAGGAGCCGCTGGTAGTGAGTCACAAGGACTATGGCGCGCTGTGGGTCACGCATTGCGCTTACTCCACGGGCCACTATTCTGAGAGCGTCGATATCTAGCCCGGAATCGGTCTCGTCGAGAATGGCGAGCTTTGGCTCGAGAACTGCCATCTGCAGTATCTCGTTGCGCTTTTTCTCGCCACCCGAAAAGCCTTCATTCAGCGAGCGGTTCATGAGCTTTTCATCCATCTCCAGAAGCTTCAATTTCTCGCGGTAGAGAGGCAGAAAATCCATCGCATCCAGTTCATCGAGCCCACGATACCGGCGGACGGCATTGAGCGCGCTGCGAACGAAATGCGCATTACCAACCCCAGGAATCTCCACCGGATACTGGAAGGCCATGAAGATGCCTTCGCACGCAGCCTCTTCCGGCTTCATGCTCAGCAGGTCTTTGCCCTTGAAGAGGATTTCGCCTGCCGTAATCTGGTACGACTCGCGTCGCGACAGCACCTGAGCCAGTGTGCTTTTGCCCGAACCGTTCGGGCCCATAATGGAATGCACTTCCCCGTCGTGGATCGTCAGGTCAACTCCCTTCAGAATCTCGTGCCCGCCCACTTCCACATGCAGATTCTTTATCTCCAGCAGACTCATGTATCACCTCGCTTGCCGTGCACGTCTCGTTCGTTGCCGTCTCAGCCCACGCTGCCTTCGAGACTGACACCGAGCAGTTTTTGCGCCTCGACTGCAAACTCCATCGGCAACTCGCGAAACACCTGCTTACAGAACCCGTTGACGATCATGGAAACAGCGTCTTCCAGCTTCAGCCCACGCTGCTGCAGATAGAAAAGCTGGTCGTCGCCGATTTTTGATGTTGACGCCTCGTGCTCCATGCGAGCCGACGCATTCTTGACTTCGATATAAGGAAAGGTATGTGCTCCACACTGATCACCGATCAACAGCGAGTCGCACTGCGTGTAGTTGCGTGCCCCGGAGGCACCCTTCAGAATTTTGACCATCCCTCGATAACTGTTCTGGCCGTGTCCGGCGGAGATACCCTTCGCAACGATTGTGCTGCGCGTGTTCTTGCCGATATGAATCATCTTCGTGCCCGTGTCGGCCTGTTGATAGTTGTTAGTCAGCGCCACGGAATAAAATTCGCCCACCGAGTTGTCGCCCTGCAGGATGCAGCCCGGATATTTCCACGTGATCGCGGAGCCGGTCTCCACCTGGGTCCACGAGATTTTGGAGTTCACGCCCGCGCACTTGCCGCGCTTGGTCACAAAGTTATAGATTCCGCCGCGCCCCTGCTTGTCGCCGGGATACCAGTTCTGCACGGTCGAATATTTGATCTGGGCATTATCGAGAGCGACCAATTCAACCACCGCGGCGTGCAGCTGGTTTTGATCGCGGATCGGCGCTGTGCAGCCTTCGAGATAGCTCACGTAGGAGCCTTCGTCGGCGACGATCAGCGTCCGCTCGAACTGGCCTGTCTCTGCCGCATTGATACGGAAGTAGGTCGAAAGCTCCATGGGGCAGCGCACACCCTTGGGCACATATACAAACGACCCGTCAGTGAAGACCGCTGCGTTCAGCGCCGCAAAGAAGTTGTCAGTGTGTGGCACGACCGTGCCGAGATACTTCTGCACCAGCTCTGGGTACTTCTCGACGGCTTCGGAAAAGGAGCAGAAGATAATGCCCAATTCCGCCAGCTTCTCCTTGTACGTGGTTGCCACCGAAACGCTGTCAAAGACGGCATCGACGGCCACCCCGGCCAGGAGTTGCTGCTCTGCCAGCGGTATTCCCAGCTTCTCGTATGTGCGCAGGATCTCCGGGTCCACTTCGCTCAGACTCTTGAGTCCCGGCTTCTGCTTAGGCGCCGAGTAGTAGACGATGTTCTGGTAATTGATAGGCCCGTAGTGGATGTTCGCCCACTTAGGCTCCGCCTGGGCCTTCTCGAGAGAAGCCCAGTGGCGGTAAGCTTTGAGCCTCCACTGCAACATGAACTCAGGCTCGTGCTTCTTGGCCGAGATGAGCCGGATCGTACCCTCGTCCAGCCCAGCGGGTACCTGTTCATCCTCAATTTCTGTGACGAAACCCCACTTATAATCCTGCTCGGTCAGACCCCGAATTGCATTGACGCTCGATCCCATCGCACTCTCCTTAGAGGTTGCCCCTCAGCGTATGCGGTCGGCCGGTTGCTGCTGTCGGGATCAAGCCTCTATTGTGTCGTGCAGTTGATTGTCCACAATATACGACCAAATCAGTCGTATATTCTAGGACCAGTATAGGCGTTTGCACTCAATGATTCAAGCGGGGCCGCAACCCCTTTGCCGTAAATGCTACAAGGACTTCTGCTGAGCTTTGTTGTGCAAGGGAGCCAGCTTTTTGGAGGTGCAGTCGCCTTGTGTTTCGCCAAGGAGGGCGCCGACGTTCTGTTCACTTATCTTCCGGAAGAGGAGAAGGACGCCGAGCGGACCAGGAAATTAGTTGAGCAGGCTGGTCCAAAGGCGATCGGCGTCCCCCGGAGATATCCGCGAAAAGTCGTTTTGCGAAAAATTGGTGAAGAGAACGCTGACGGAGTTCGGTCGACTCGATGTGCTGACTGCCGCGCTACTATCAAGAATGATATGACCGATCTTCTCGCCGGCGCCCGCTGCACGTTTTCGGAACCACAACCTTAGGAACCTGCAGCGGCGATCTTGCTCAATTTAGATCAATCGGCTGCGGCGGTCATGTTGTGTGCACGACCTTGTGACCCACCACCGAACGATATCGAGTCGCCTTGAAGGTAGTTGGCAAACTCCAGTGTCGGTTTGATCGCGGGGCGACCGAGCAGATAACCCTGGGCCTCATCGGCGCCCAATTCCTTAATGATTTCCAGTTGTAAATCGTCCTCGACGCCCTCGACTATGACACGCATGCCCATCTTTTGTCCCAACTCAATCATCGACCGAAGCATCGTGATTGTCTCCGATCCTCGACGCAGGTCATGAATAAATGTGCGATCAATTTTCAAGGCGGAAAATGGCAATCCCGGGAGATAGCCAAGGCAGGAGTATCCTGTGCCGAAGTCGTCAATTGCCAGACTTATCCCAAGTTCACGCAGCCTGTTCATCTTTTCAGCTGAATGATTCAACGAGCCGATCATGACAGATTCGGTGAGTTCAATCTGAAGCAACTCCGGACCGAGTGCGGTTCTCCTCAAGATAGAGGCGACTTCTTCCACGATTGTTTCGGAACTGAATTGAAGTGCAGACATGTTCACAGCAACTTGAATCGGAGAAGACGGTGCACCTTGCCATTTTGCGCATTCCCGGCATGCCTGCTCCATCACGAATTCTCCCAATCCGTGAATTAGTCCGCTCTCTTCGGCAATCGGAATGAATGTCGATGGAGAGATCTCCCCGAGGTGAGGGTGCTTCCATCGAGCGAGTGCCTCGAAACGAAGCAAATTACCGGACGTAACGCTGAATTCCGGCTGATATTCAACATAGATTTCACCTCGACCAATCGCGCCCCTGAGTTCGCATTCGAGCGTAAGACGTTCGCGTGCCATCAGTCCAAGTTCCGGACTGAAATGGACTGCACGGTTCTTCCCGCTTCTCTTTGCGGCATACATCGCACTGTCCGCCTGCTTCAGCAGATCGGGGTCTTCCGTGATTGACGGTCGCTGTGTACTGATCCCGATGCTTGCGCCAACGGTTATCTCGTTCCCTTCGACGATGAAAGGACGGGACAAACACTCGATGAGCGCGTTGGCGGCGACCGAAGCCTCTTCTTCATACTCGAGCGCGGTCAGGATCACTGTGAATTCGTCGCCTCCTACGCGCGCGAGCGTGTCGGCAACTCTCACGCGGGACTTGAGTCGATCCGACACGGCGCATAACAACAGGTCTCCAACGCTATGCCCAAGGCTGTCGTTCACGAGCTTAAACCCGTCTAGATCGATGTAGAGCAGGCCGATCATTCGGTCTTCTCTCTGGATTCGGGCCAGATCGTGCGCCAATTGTTCTGCGAAGTAGCGACGGTTTGGCAGTCCGGTCAGGGAGTCGGTTCGCGCCTGTTCGAGCAGACGCGTCTCGGCCTTTCTGGCAATGAAATTGCGTCGCTCTAGCTCCGTGATCATCCGGTTGAATCCTGCCGCTAGTTGTGCGATCTCGTCTGTTCCTTCCACTCCGATCCGCGCGTCAAATGTTCCATCCGCCGTCACCTGGTTCATCGCGCTGGCGAGTTGCATGACTGGTTTCGAGATGCGGATCTGCAGGAGTGCTCCCGAACAGCCGCCGATCGACAGTGACAGGCAAGCCAGGCCGATCGCCAGCAAAAGCATTCGGCGGTCACGATACCTGAGGTCCGTCATGTCAGCCGTGAGAACTATCGACCCCACAACATCTGCATCCCGCATAATCGTCCGATTTGCAGTCCGGTATTCGTTCCCTGATTTCTGTATAGATCCAGACCATCGCGGGCATGCTTGTGATCCAACGTCGCGTCTATACTCCGAGAACAGAGAACCGCGCGTGTCATACAGGCAAGCCGTAACGACATGCGCCTCACGCTGCAATCCTCTTAGGACCTCATCGGCGGTTTTCCGATCCCGGAAATCAAGCGCAGCGGTTGAGTTCTGCCCTATGACATCGGCGAGAGTGGAAAGGCGTACATCGAGGAGGGCGACCGAACTCCTGGCGTTCATCACGCTGATTGTCGCCGTGAAAACTCCCACGGCGACGCTGCTGGCCAGAACGACGACGATTATGATATTGGCCCGAAGAGTATTGCAGCGAGGGTTGATCAAGGGGTTCCCCCTGAGGAACGGACGAGCACAGCAAGGTTTAGCAGGCGGGAACTCATCTGAAGTTTTCCGCTTCGAACGGCTTCAGAATTAATCTCGACTTGTATTTGATCTCCTGACCGAACGAGTCCCACCATGCCTCCTGCCCGCGCAAATTGCTCAGTCTCACCCACCGTGAGAATCGAACGGCCGTGAATGCGGGAGAGAACAGATTGAATCCTCGCGGGAGACAATTCCGCGATATATAGAACATCGCAGTCGCGTATTTCGGAATCCGTTGGATGTATCAAGACGGCGATCTTCCGGCCCTCAGTGGTCTTCCCCTCGAGTACCTGTTTCAGAACCGCACCCATGTTCCCTTGGCCTACAATTCCAATATTCAACCGGTCGCGGGTTTGGGGCCACGAGACATATTTCGTCAGGTTGTACACGAAGGCGGCGCGAACAGCACGCTCCTGCTGCTGCGCATGTAACGCTCCGGATGAAACGCAGAAAATCAACGTCAGTGCCGCAAGAGCCCACAATAGCCGATTGGGTCCGAGGAACTTAAAATTGGCGGCGCGGAGGTTCACTGCGTGGCCAACTTCTTTCCACGGCTGTAACGATACGTGACACGAAACCGCCAGGTCCGCCCGTCCTGGACAGTCGCCGGTTGAATAACTTCAGGCCCCGTGGGTGTTTCCCAATGCCTGTCGAGGATGTTGTAGCAGCTTGCGGAAAGCTGAAATCCATTCCTGAAACTGCGCGTTGAGACGGTTGTGTTCACCAGAAACGATGAGGAGATGCGATCACCGAGGAAGTTAGGTTCGGAGCCGGTGTAGAGAAATTCCGTGCCCAAAGAACCAACTCTCTTGAGCGGGGCGGCGGCATTTAATTTCGCTAGGTGGGTCGGGGAGTTCATCACCTCTGTATCGGTCTGCTTCTGATGAGTGCGTTCCAAAGTGTAGCTTGAGCGGGCTGACCATCCTGAAGGATATTTGACAATCAGTTCGACCTCGGCGCCCTGCCCTGAATCCCCGTTCTCATTTGCAAAGTGGGTGTCGCCCGTATTCGGATCCTGTTCTTCTTTAATCACTTCATTCAGTTTGTTCGCGAAGCCACCCGCAACAATGTGCAGCGAATCGCTGAAGGTGTGTTCGAGAAGCAGTGTATGCGAGTTGATGTTTTCCGGTTTGAGCGCTTTGTTCGTGGAGGTGATGTCGACCTGGTCCACGTAGAACTCATCGTAGGGATCGGGCGCCCTGAATGCATGGCTGAAGATGTACTTCACTGAAGTGCTGGAGGTGGGCAAGTACATGGCAGCAATGCGCGGGCTTAGATTTGTTCCGTAGAGGCTATACCAGTCCACTCTCCCGCCAACATTCAAGCTGAATCTGCTCGATGGATTCAGTTCCGCTTCGCCGAAAACGGCTGCCAGGCTGAGCCCGCGATGATCATCGAGGAAGGGTGGTTGCCCCACATAGTAATTTCGCTGATTGATTCGAAAATTGAATTCGCCGGCCGTGCCCGCCACGATGCGGTTTCGACCGAGTCGATGACTGATTACGGCCTCCATGCCGATTCCATCGGCCGCCGCGTCGTTCATCTGCACCGATCTTCCTGAACCATCGGTGCCGGCATAAGGGTAGCTTCCCTTGAATCGATAGCTGTCGTAATAGGCACGAACGTCCAGTTGCGTATCTAAAGAGAAATCGTGACTGTAACTAGCGTCGAAGTAACCCCGGGTGTCCTTAGTGCGGCTACCGGGATCGCCAAAGATCGTTCCATATGCTGCGTTGGGTACGATTTTGTCCCTGGTTCCAAAAAGTCCTTCCAGGCGAAACTGTCCTCGCCGAAGCATTCCGAACGCGTGGTCATAACGATCGCCATCAAGATCGGCCGCAATGCCGTTGTTCGTGTCTGGCGATGCGAACTCCGGAAAGAACAGCCGGCCAGGGCCATTGGAACGGTACATGCTGCCTGAAAGCACACCCGCGAATCCTGCGCCGTGGAACGATCCCCTAATCTCCGCCGCCCTGCCGGCAAAGGAGTCTGCTTCCCCACTGACTTCGATCGTGTTTTGGTTGCCGGGCTGACGGGTGAAGACGTTCACCACCGCCAACTCCGCATTGGTGCCAAACAACGACGAACCCGGCCCACGCACCACCTCAACCCGGTCAATGAGACTCACGTCGAGGGGAAACTCAGTTCCCATGAGGGCGCTGTCGAATACGTTGTCATTTACACGGTGTCCATCAATCAACAGCAGAATACGCGCGTTGTAATCGCCGCTCTGCAGAAACCCTCTGACGCCGACGTAGGTGTAGCTGCGATCGTAGGCTGTATAGAATCCCGTGATGCTGCGCAAGAGTTCAGCTACCGAACGCCATCCGTAACGCGCTATTTCCTCTGAGTCGATCACCATAACCGCGGTCGGCGCTTTACGCGGGTCTTCAAGGTGGCGGGACGCAGTTGAAAGGCGGACCCTGGAGAGGTCTTCAATGCTCAACCCAGTAAGATCTTGAACCGTGCCAACCTGACCGAATGCGCGATAGGGAACACCGGGAACAAGCCCCAATGTGAGGATCAAGAGTTGGAGAATTCTTACCCTGAGCATTTTGGCTTCCCATGGTTCGGTCGGACACGCCACAGCGAAGTTGCCCCAGCGCTCTGATTGGAGTCCAACTAGATATGTCGGCGTAACTCTGAATACCTTCAGCCGATTCGCTCGCTAAATTGTTGTCTTTACTGCCGAAAATAGTAACAGGTCACCGCACCGACAGTAATCACCTGAATGGGTGATCAGCATGAGCTGAGACATCACAATAAATGCGATTTAGTTGCCTCGCGAAGCTATCGGTAGATCTCCGGGATGAAGTTCTGCTCGTGGATGGGTGGCCGGACATACTTCGATTTGTTGAGCGGAGGCAGGGGCAGCGGCTCGGGAGTCAGATCGCGATAGTCAAACTGCGTGAGCAGATGACGGATTACATTCAGCCGGGATGCCTTCTTGTCTTCGGCATTTACCACAAACCACGGCGCCTGTCGTGTATCGGTTAACGCGAACATCTCGTCCTTGGCGCGAGAGTAGTCGGCCCAGTGCTTGCGTGACTCCAGGTCCATGGGACTCAACTTCCAACGCTTGGTGACGTTCTTCATTCGCCCCTGAAAGCGGCGTTCCTGTTCTTCGTCGCTCACCGAAAACCAGTACTTGATCAGGCGAATGCCCGAACGCAACAGCATGCGCTCGAACTCCGGGCAGCTTTGCAAAAATTCCTGATATTGCGGCTCAGTGCAAAATCCCATTACGTGTTCCACGCCGGCCCGGTTATACCAGCTCCGGTCAAACAGCACCATCTCCCCTGCGGCGGGCAAATGCGCGACATATCTTTGGAAGTACCATTGCGTAGTCTCCCGTCCAGTGGGAGTGGTGAGCGCCACTATTCGGCACACGCGCGGGTTCAGCGTTTCGGTGATGCGCTTGATGGCTCCCCCCTTGCCGGCAGCGTCGCGTCCCTCAAACAGCACCACCACCCGCAGGCCTTCGTGGCGAATCCACTCCTGTAGTTTCACCAGTTCAATCTGCAGTCGTCGAAGTTCCCGCTCGTAATCGCAATCTTTCCCGATCTGCAGAGTTGCGGCAGGCCCAGTTTGTATGACAGACCCCGATCGCCTTGAACCATCTGAAGAAACCCCGTTTGCATTTACCTCGTGCTGTGTTTTTGCATGCTTGTCTTTCATGGATTTGCTCCTGTTTCATCAGCAGCGGAATTCTCCAGTGTCAGTCCCGTTCACCGGCCGCTGGTTTCATCCAGTTATTTCACTCCCACTCATGCCGGCAATCTGTTTATCGGCAGAACTGCTTTACCCAACAGATTCAGCCCCGGGCGCCAGTCTCCCCGAGCTTCTTCAATGGGGTTGATTCCAGTCCAGCCAGGGGCCGCGATTCGTTGAAGTTCTGCCAGAAGTCTAGTCCTTAATTGAGCTCAAAGTGACGGCTTCAACAGCTGAACGCAAAAAAAAATAGGCGCGGCCAAGGCTGGCCGCGCCTATTTCGCGAGGATTGTATCCCCGTTGCCGCGATCTAGAACTTGTTCCAGAGCGACTGATTGTAAACCTCATGGTGGTACTGTACCTCCGAGGACTTGACAAAGGTTCCCAGCGCGCGCGGGCAGCGGTCGGCTGCAGCCTGCTTCAGGTCTGCGAAGCGGCCTTGTACGTCTGCCCCGAGAATATCCGCGATCCAGCTCGACGACTTGAAGTCCTCAATTGCCTGCTGGATGTTGTCGGGCAGATACCGCTGTGCCTGGCGCAGGTTGTCGATCGTAGCTGTGGTACCGTCAATCCCGGTCTTGAAGATCGAGTAGAGCGTGAGGTAGGGATTCGCGTCAGGCGCAACCGACCGCACCTCCACGCGCATTGAACGCGAGTTGCCGATCGGCACGCGCACCATCGATCCGCGGTCCGTGGCTGAAGCTTTAATCTGGTTCGGCGCTTCAAAGTGAGGATCGAGACGACGAAATGCGTTCACGCTCGGGTTCAGGATCAGGCAGATGTCGAGCGCGTGGGTCAGGATTCGGTCGATGAACTCCCAGCCAAACGTGGAGAGCATCTCCTGTCCCTTTTCGTCCCACATCAGGTTGGTCTTCGCTTTTGAGACGGAGACGTTGGTGTGCATCCCGCTGCCGTTCACGCCCACCACTGGCTTGGGCAGGAAGCTCGCTGTGTAGCCCATGTTGTTGGCGATTTGGCGCGTCAACAGCTTATACAACTGAATCTGATCGGCAGCCGCCACAACTTCGCCGTAGCCGTAGTTGATCTCGAACTGGCTTGGCGCCACTTCCGGGTGGTCCTTCTCATTCTGGAAACCCATTGCGCGCTGCACTTCGGCAGACGTGTCAATAAACTGGCGCAGGGGGTCGAGAGGCAGCACATGATAGTAACCGCCGGTATTGATGAAGTCGAAGCGGCCTGTCTCGTGGAAGCGGCGCTCGGCATCTTTGCCCGCGAACAGGAAACCCTCAATCTCATTGGCGGCGTTGAGCGTATATCCCTTTTCCTTGTACAGTGAGTCGGAGAAGCTCTTGAGCACGCCACGCAGGTCGCCGGAATAGGTGGTTCCATCCTTATCGATCACGTCGCCAAACACCAGCACCTTGCCGTTGCCGAAAACGTCGGCCGGCACCCAGTAGAAGGCGCTCCAGTCGATGCCCAGGCGGAGATCGCTCTCCTTTTGGGCCGTAAATCCGCGGATGGACGAGCCGTCGAACGTCAGATTTTCATAGGCGCCCAGCAGGAACTTTTTGTCATAATCCAACAGATGCAGGCGGCCTTCGAGGTCCGAAAACAGCACGGTCACAGCCTTGATTCGCTTCTCGTCGGTCAGGTATTTCAACCGCTTTTCGCGGATCTCGTCGATCGACACGCGGTTGGAACGTTCTGCCTTGGCTTGCAAGTTCAATTCTTCCAGCTCGTCGTACGATAGGGCCAGAAAATTTCGGTACTCAGTCGACATGGATCTCCTTTGACGAAAACGGTTTGGGTATTCAATACAAAGTGTAGGAGTTAGCGCATAAGGAAAGTGTGAAGAATTCCAAACGAGGCCGACAGAGGCCCCCTGATTCAACGGTCACCTCAAGCAATATCACTACAAGAATAGCAACCGGGATCAGGGCAAGCGCAAGCTAATCTAGGTCCGCCGCCCGCAAATTTATTTGACGCTTGCCCCGGATGAGTTCCCGGCTGGCAGCCTTGCCCCAGTGAGGGCGGCTCGGGAAGGCGGCAAATTTGCCGGTACAAATCCCATCGGGCATCGGCCCCCTCTGGCGAAGAGGCAGAGAAGGGCAGTCCTCGGTGTCGCCTCGCCGCTACGCAAGCACGATTTCTCGTAAAGATCGTATAAGGACTCTGTTAAAATCTTTCCAAGAGCTTCCCGCCCCCGGGAACTGTACCTTCTCAGTTTTTTCTCTCTCTTTAAGACTGTAGAGACTGTTTGTTCTAACCGCGTTTCACTCTTTCAGGCGGATCTGCCACCAGAGGTGCAGGGCAAGCCGCCGACAAGGTCCGATTTCAGGAGCACCGCAAGTGTGCTCAACCCGCAGGCCGTCTGTTCTTGTGCACATTTTGGCGCGAGGGCGGTCGCCGCGGGCCTGTAAGCGAATGGGGGAAATGGATTCCAAGTTTCGTTCGCTGTCCTCGCAACCTCTATGTTGTTGCGATTCCAGCGCTTGAAAGGCCGGTAGCTGTTTGTCAGGATCCTATATCTCGCTGCGAGACTTCTTCGATACAGGACGCTTCCGCGGCGCCGCATCGAGAAGGTCCCTGTTCGCCCTGGCATCTCTGGCCACGGTGGCCGTTGTCCTGCTGCCCTGGCACTTCGCTCATCGGCTGGACCCGCTTTCCCTGGCCTCAGTGCTGCTTTGTGGAGCGATGCTGCTGGCGGCGCTCTTCATGCCCCGTTCGTCTGCTCGTGCAGTTGCCCCGGTGCGAGAGGCCGAATCCCCCTCTGCTCAAATGCGCAATCTGTATGAACTTACCCGGCGCACGCTGCAGATGAATCTCAACCAGGAGCCGGGTCCCCGGCTGGCTTTACTGGTGCTTGAAATCTTTGGGCTGGAGGCGGTGGCGGTGTTCGATGCCGATCTCCACGAGGTCTACAGGGCCGGTTACTGGAAGGTCGATCCCAGCGAACTGGCGCAAAATGTCTATCACTTCGAAACTTCCGATGATGATCCCACTTCCGGCATCGGCCGGCGGGTGGTTCGCCTTGGCGCCGTTCCCATTGGCAGCCTCGTGGTGCGGGGTGAGACCAGTCCGCTGACCAACAGCGCCATTGCCGCGCTCATCGCCATCACTTTCGACCGCTATCGTGCCTTCGCAAATGAGAGCCGCATTGAGGCTGAGCGGGAGGCCGAACAGATGCGGGCCACGGTTCTCGACAGCCTCGCTCACGCCTACAAAACTCCCCTCACGGCCATTCGTGCCGCCAGCAGCGGCCTATGCGAAATGGGTCGCCTGTCTCCTGCGCAGGCTGAACTGGTGGGCCTGATCGATGAACAGGCCAGTCTGCTGAACGACCTCACTACCCGCCTGCTCACTACGGCGCGGCTCAAACCGGGCCAGGCTGAAGAAACAGCGATGACCCTCGATGCAGCGCCGGTGGCCGTTGCCCAACTCATTGAAGATGTGTTTGCCGGGCTCGGCGACCGCTTGTGCAGCGACAATATGCGTGTCGATCTGCCCCACGAAAATCTGGCCTTATGCTGCGATCGGCAATTGATCACCATGCTGCTTACACAGTACGTTGATAACGCCTGCAAGTATTCCGACTCCGGCAGTACCATCACCGTTCGGGCGGCGCAGGAAGCGAACGAAGTGTTGTTCTCAGTCCGTAGCTTCGGCCCCGTGATCTCCATGGCAGACCGCGAACGCATCTTCGATCGGTACTATCGCGCCTCCAACTCCACCTCTCGTGCAGCCGGCACCGGCATTGGCCTCTCCATCGCCAAACGGGCCGCCATGGCCCACGGAGGCGCCGTTTGGGTGTCGAGCGATGAGGTCGAAGGAACCACTTTCTTTGCGGCTATCCCCACCGCGTTACCGCATCCGGCGGCGAGCCTCGCCTCTCCTTCGGATTTCGAAAGGATCAAGCCATGAAGCAGACTGGCATCCGCGTACTTGTTGTTGACGATGAACCGGCCATTCGCCGCGCACTGCGGCCGCCTCTGGTCGAATTGGGGTTTGAGGTGGTCGAAGTCTCGCGCGGTGAGATGGCGCTGGATCTGCTTCGCACCGAAAGCTTTGACGCAGTGCTGCTGGATCTCAACATGCCCGGAATCGGGGGTATTGAGACGCTGCGCCGCATTCGACTCTTCGCGCCGCGGCTCCCGGTCCTCATGCTCACGGTGCGCGACGGCGAAGACGAAAAGGTGCATGCGTTGGAACTCGGCGCAGACGACTACGTCACCAAACCCTTCGGAATTCGAGAACTCGTCGCCCGCATTCGCGCCGCCGTAAGGCGAGTCCATACGCCAGCCCGCGCCGAAGATGCACCCATTGAGATTGGAGACATTCGGCTCGTTCCCGCGCGTCGCAGCGTGACCAGGCGCGGTCAGCCCGTTCACCTCACCCGGAAGGAATTCGATATTCTTCACTGCCTCATGAGCCGGGCGGGCCGCGTTGTCACTTACGCCCGTCTGCTCACCGCCGTTTGGGGCGCTGATTGCCGCGAAGAGGTGGAGTACCTCCGAACTTTCATGCGCCAGTTGCGGAAGAAGATTGAGGATGACCCCGCTCGCCCGCTCTATCTGCTCACCGATATCTATGTGGGCTACCGCTTCGCCGACGCCCAGATGCTCGAGGAGGCGCAGTCTATCCGCGATACGCCCCCCTTCCTTCCCGGAGCCACAAATGGTGCTGCCTCTCCGACCCACCCCGGCAATCCGGATATCACCCACTAGCAAGACGCACCGTTGCGGTGCAACGAAAACTGATTCTGATGGGCACTGCTTAGGCCCGTTTAGCAGCCGAGGTTTTCATTCGTGCGCCTTAGGCCCACACATGATGCTCGCAAAATCGAAGCCTTAGCCACTCAGGTAAGCATCTCCCCGTTCAGCCCACGATCTCCCTCATGCCCGGCTCCTCAATTCCGGATACCGGGCATAGATCCGCCGCTGGTCTTCAGCCGTAAACTCGCTGAGGCGGCGTGGCTTGTCCTGGGGCCGAGTGCCTTTCTGATTCAATACATTCATCAGGCTCCATTCACGCTGCAGCTTTTGAGGCTCTTCCGCTTTCAGGTCGTAACGCGTGAAGTCGATCGCCAGCGGCGGCTCGCTGGTGGTCCAATTCCGCAGCAGTGCCAGTCGAAACTCCCTGTTCATGAGCCATTGGATCTCCAGCTCTTTTTCCGATCCTGGCGCCCCTGTTCCTTTCGCATCAAACCGGTAGTTCAGGCGCGCATTATTCGGCGTGTGCCTTCGCCACTCCAGACCAAACTCGCCCTCCGTGATCACCTGGGTATCGGACCATCTGCCGCGCACTGCCTCAAGCCAATACGTCAGGTCCTCATCGTGCCCGATCGATACCTCCCAGATTGCCGTCACCCAGCCGAAGCCGTTTTTCGCAACTCCGGTATCGAAGTGCATCGCCGTAGTATCCATCATCTCTTTGCGGCCAACAGCCGCCCGCAGGTTCCCCACAGTCTCAATCGGCCCCACGCCCAATCGGCTGTTAAAGCCTCCCTGAAACCCCTCCCGCCTTGCCGCCAGGAAGTCGCACGTCCAGCCGTCGAGGCAAACACAGTCGATGAAATCTGCGGGACCCTGCGCCGGTTTCAAGTAGTGCTCGCGGCTGGGGTAATAGGGATAGCAGATTCCTCCGTCGCCATCTCCGTTATCGATGCCGTGCTGGCTCCAGATCTGCCCCTGGCACACATGAATGCCCTCATCCGTAGCCAGCAGTCGCTGATTCTCCGCGTCCATATAGCCCGCAACCAGGCATTGCGGACGGTAACCGCCTCCAACCATTTCCGATACCATTCCCAGCGACTTGTGGATCGTCTGCCGGTTGCGCTTGCGCGAATCGTACATCGGCGCGAAATAGCCGCCGGGAATAAACGTGATCTCGTCGCCATACCGGTCATGGTACGAAGCCAGCAGCCGGCGCGCCTCCTGGTACTCCTTCCGATCGTCGTGCAGCGCCAGCCAGCTGATCGCCCAGGTCATCCGCCCATTCGGACACCCTCTTGCAAAAGCCTCTCGTCTCGAACGGATTCGCTCCGGGCGATTATCGCTCGCTTCATCTTCGCCAATCGAACTCTCGGGCGTAACTTCGATTTGATTCACGCGCACAACCGACACGTGGGTCAGAAAACGGCCTCGCAAGCTTGAATGGCCGGTTCCACGCGCCTCCAGGTCCACTCCCGTTCCCGCAAACGCAAGAGAAGCCGCCGAGGCTGCTGCAGCCCGGCCGATGAATTCTCGCCTGGTCCAATCGGTGCGCGTGATCCCCGCCATCAATGCCCCCGTCCGAATTTATCTGGTTTGTCCGTGCCGTTCTTCTTCGGCAGGAATCATACAGGCTTGGTCGAGGGTGCTGGCGTTGCGAGGGCGCTCATTGGGGAGAAGGCGCGCGGGCTTCAGCTTTGGAAAGGATGTTCCTCTGATCTCTAGCTCTTTCCCGAAAGGGCATGAAACTCGGCTTCGGAGAGCAGCTTCGGAACCACGTTTCCGTGAGGCGCGGAATTGATCGAGATCGAGTGATGGTTGTAATAGGTTGCCATGGCGTCGCGGCTCTCTTGAAATGAAAGGATTCTGCCGAATTCGAAGTACGACGCGTCTCTGTTAAATCGTTCCTCGTCGCTATTCCAATCCGTGCCGGTAGCGAATAGAACCCTGTATTCTCCCGGCTCCAATTTATCGAGCGTGAACGAACCCTGCGCCTTGATATACCTCTGTCTCACGCGCACGGGAGCCTCTGCATTGATCACGATGACATACGAATCAAGATCTGTGCCGTTGGTCGCATCCAACTTGCCGAGCCCAGACGTTCCAAAATCCTCAGCGATCGGCGTACCTGTCGGCAGGGAATTGGCAATATTCCCTTCGGTTCTTCCCGCGGCATCAGGGTGTTTGCTCGCGCTGAACCGTACGTTATGGATTCTGGGCGAGACGTGGGAGGTCTCTTTAGCTGTTGCCATTGCTTGCGGATGTGCCACCGTGTACATCGGCCTCGGACCGACATTGAATCCGGAACTTCGGTCGTCTGCCATGTGGGCCCGCGCATCGTTGAGGGCAGTCAGAAAGAAAATCAGGGCTAAGACAAACGCAGCGCTTGATGCGACGGCAGGTGTTTGCGGGAATCCGCGCTTCATCGCATCTTGTTCCTTTGAACCCGCACGCCAATCGGCGCTCGTGTTTCTCGTCCAATGCAATTGACTTTGCCGGCTCGGGTAAGCTGCTGCCGCAACCTCAACCGAGATTGGAACGATGCATTCGCAGCCGCACATGGTTGTCCGAATACCGCTCTCAGCACACGAAGCTGTAACATCAGGCCCGGTGTTACTTCGGGAATCAAAAATATTCATTGTTGCGCGCCTCTTTTTAGGCTTGCTCCCGAGTCAATTCAACAATTGTGATCATTTAACAATCGCCGCTGCTTTTCGGGTTTGCTAAAGGTCAATGATCGAACGATTCGTCGGCCGCTGCTACCATGAACGTGCTGAATACGCATGCGCGACCATCTCGCCACCCTCGTCGAAGACTTCCGCCGCTATGATCGCGAAATAGCCGTGGTCCGCCACCAGGGAAATCGCCGCCGCGTCTCCACTTACGGCGACATTGCGCGCCTCGCCGGCCGATTTGCATCCCTGCTGGCCCAATACAATATAGGCACCGGCGATCGCGTCGTCCTGTGGGCAGAGAACAGCGCTGAATGGATCGCCGCCTTCCATGGCTGCATCCTGTGCGGGGCTGTAGCTGTTCCCCTCGATGCCTACGGAACCGCCGACTTCGCCACGCGTATTGCCGCCGATGTACAACCCAAACTCGCCGTGGGCGATGCGCTCCTGCTCCGCCAGTTGCCGCGAAACGATCCGCGGCTGACTTTCCCGCGTCGCATTTGAAGATTGGGCTGCGTTGCTGCCCGCTCAGGAAGCCGGCCCCATTCCCGGACTCAATCGCGAAACGCCTCTCCAGATTCTCTTCACATCGGGAACTACCGGCGATCCCAAAGGCATCGTTCACACCCACGGCAACGTCCTCGCCAGCATAGGGCCCATTGAGCAGGGAGCCGAGCGCTATCTGCGCTATGAGAAATACGTTCACCCCCTGCGCTTCCTGCACACCCTGCCTCTCAGCCACGTATTCGGCCAGACCATGGGACTCTGGATTCCCCCCATCTTTCGTGCCGAGGTCCATTTCGAAAGCCGCCTTGTCGCCCCCCGTCTCATTGAGACCATTCGCCGCGAACGCATCTCGGTGCTTGCCGCCGTGCCGCGCATCTTCGCCCTCCTCAAGTCACACCTTGAATCCACTCGCCCTCAACTGGCCGAGCGCGTCGAGGCATCCAAAGGCATCCGTGCATGGAAGCGGTGGTGGCGTTTTCGTGATGTGCATCGTGCCTTCGGCCTCAAGTTCTGGGCGCTCATCTCCGGTGGCGGAGCCCTTCCTCCCGCAGTCGAGCATTTTTGGAACGCGCTCGGCTTCGTCCTGGTTCAGGGCTACGGCATGACCGAGACGACCGCGCTGATTACTCTGAATCATCTGTTTCACGTTGCGCGCGGAACCATTGGCAAGCCGCTGCCCGGCCGCGAAGTCAAAATCGGTCCTGATGGTGAAGTGCTGGTCCGCGGCCCCATGATTTCTACGGCCACCTGGTCGGGCGGGGCGCTCCACCAGCGAGAAGATGACTGGCTGGCCACCGGCGACCTGGCCGAGACTCAGTCCACCGGCGATCTTCGTTTCCTTGGCCGCAAGAGCGAAGTCATCGTCACCGGAACAGGAGTCAATATTCACCCCGAAGACCTCGAAACAGCCATCGAGCAGCAGCCTGAAGTGGCCGCATGCGCCGTCGTCCCCATGGAGACACCTTCAGGACCGGAGCCCTGCGCGGTGCTCGCCATGCGCGGCTCCACCGAAGATGCCGCAGCCTCTATCGAGCGCGCCAACGCGACCCTTGCGGACTTTCAGCGAGTGCGCCGCTTCAAGATCTGGCCCGAGCCGGATCTTCCCCGCACTTCCACGGGCAAAGTGCGCCGCAAGGCAGTCGCCGCGTGGTTGACCGGGATACAGGCAGCGACCCCCAACGGCGCCCGCGCCACATCGGATTCCTTTGCTGCTCCAACCGACTGGCTCGTCGCTCTGGTCGCCGAGATTACCGGCGAGACCCCGCAAGGGGCTGGCGATGAACTTCGGCTGGGTGAAGATCTGCACCTTGACAGCCTCGGTCGCGTGCAACTGGCCGCTGCCATCGAAGAAAAGCTCGGGACGCCCCCCGAAAGCGGCCTGCTCGAAGAGGTGCAAACGCTGGGCGATCTCCGAAACCTGCTGAAAGTCGATCCGCACAACAAGAATGAGCGGAAAGATAAGGCCTCGATTCCGACGTCTCCCGAACAAGATGGCATGCGGCAAAGGCAGCTGAGGGTCAATGATGCGGTGGAAAACAAGGTCAGCTCAATCTCTTCAGCGAGTAAACCGCAAACCGCTACGAGCTCCGGCCCGCAGATCAACCGACCAGTTGCAACACGGACTCTCGGCCCTGAGGCAACACATCTCCAGTCGCAGCTCGAATCGCGACGTTATATCTACCCCCACTGGCCGTGGCTCAAGCCCATCCAATGGCTGCGCGTCGCCTTCATCGAAGCGATCATGAGACCGCTGGTTTGGCTGCTCGCCAACCCGCGAGTCATCGCCCCGTCAGCTTTGAATGCAGAATCCCCCATGCTCATCATCGCCAATCACGTCACCACCTATGACGGCCCTCTAGTCCAATACGCGCTGCCCGGCCGCATGCGGCGCCATGTCGCGGCAGCCATGTCCGGGGAAATGCTCGAGGATTTCCGCCACTTCCGCAATCCGGAAAGTGGTCCCGGCCACATGCGTTTTTCCCCCTTCGGGCCATTTGCCTACCTGTTGCTGACCGCGCTGTTCAATGTATTTCCACTGCCGCGTCTGCGCGACTTCCAGCGCAGCTTTGCTCACGCCGGCGAAGCACTTGATCGCGGTTTCCACGTGCTCGTCTTTCCAGAGGGAACGCGTTCGGAAACAGGTCAGCTCGCGCGCTTTCGCCCCGGCATCGGCCTGCTGGCAAAACAGTCGGGAACCCCAGTCCTCCCCATAGCCATTCGTGGGTTGGGCCAGTTGAAGTCCGGCAAAAAGCGCTGGTTCCGCTCCGGCACCATCGAGGTGCGCGTGGGCAAGCCGCTCTCCTTCCCACCTGAAGCCACAGAATCCGAAATCACCGCACGACTCCACAGCGAAGTCGAATCCTTGCTCGCGTCAGGTCCAGTCAAGTAATCAGACCTGACTCCGCGAACGCGCTAACTCTCCCTATTTCGGCCTGAAGTAACAGGTTCCCCCGGCCAGCACTGAAGTCCATATCGTGGGATCGGCAGGCTGTTCCGATGAGCCCAGAAAAAGCATGCCGTCTGGCGCCAGCAGGCGGTGAATGCCCGCTAGCAGGGCCTTCCGCGACTCCTGCGAAAAGTAAAGCATCACGTTGCGCACAAAGATCACGTCGAAGCGATCGCTGGCACGCCTGAACGGCAGCTCTGGCCCGCACAGATTTGCCTGGCGAAAGTTGCACATCTCCCGGATCTCGGGCTTGGCCGTCCATTCCTCACCGGCATGGTCAAAGTAGCGCACGATGAATCGTGCCGGCAGTCCGCGATTCATGTCGATGCGGTGATAACGCCCAGCCTTTGCCCGCTCCACCACATCGGCGCAGATATCGGTTCCTTCCACGCGAACGTTCCACCCTGCCAGCAGCGGGAAGTGTTCACGCACAAGCATCGCAATGCTGCAGGCCTCCTGGCCCGTGGAGCAGGCGGCGCTCCAGAAACGCAATGTTCGCGAATCGCGCCGGCTTTCGACTAGTTGCGGCAGTAGTTCGCTGCGCAGCAACTCAAAAGGCCGTCCATCTCTAAAGAAACTGGTTTCGTTGATCGTCA
>WNGK01001702.1_pt1 | contig 23823 bp, 27 predicted proteins | sample 5400601 | NCBI WGS metagenome assembly WNGK01 (sample SAMN13153376, study PRJNA577476) | soil metagenome | isolation source: 60 cm soil or saprolite under Garry oak tree replicate 1 | place: USA:California | collected 2016-06-15
TGAGCTTCGTCGCACCGTTGAATGAGACCACGAGGAAACCGACTGTCAAAGTTGTTCGTGGAAACTCGAATAGAAGGGTGAACCAATCAACCCCGAATCGCGCTCTTGACCCGACCCGGCTTCATAGAAGTTGACGCGGGCGCGCGCCAGAGACAACGCGAAAAAGAAATGACTACTTGAGAGATGAGCTATCGCGCCTCGGGTCCTGAGTTGTTGGGCCGCTCCATCAGAGTCAGTCGGCGTTAGCCGGCGCCACAGTTGGAAATAAGCCACGAGTCACGTTTAGCATCCCAAGTCAGAGTATATGTCCAAGTGTAGCGCCCACGTTCCATGCTGAAGCCGCGCCCCTCTGGTTGATAATCGAAAACAACTAGATAGACGCGCGTAGTGTCCGACGAGTTTGACGACCACAAGCCCGCCGTTTTCTGATCAAGCAGCCTGATTGATAGAACACTTAGTGAGTCCACCGGCTTAGGGAACATGCGTGTATAGTTTGGACTCATGAATGATTCCTGGCGAGCCGTGTCGTTGCGAGCCCATGCGTCGAAGTAAGCTCGAAGGATCGTCTCCGGGTTGTGTCGATCAATCGCTGGGTGGCTGGTGGTTTTTCCGCAGGCGGCCGATAACATGAACAGAGCCATGCACTCGAGTAGGAGAAGCGTGCCCCAATGAACCCAGTAACGACAACTACTCAGACAATTGGCATCCATGCGCTTATTGTGCGTGCGGTCCAACGGCTTTGGCGCTCAGCCGCGAGCGGCGCGAAAGTCATTTTGCAACAAGCCGGCCCGATGCGCGCCGCTCGTCGGTCTGCAGCGCCTTGTTAGGCCGCTGCTCGGCATAGGCATACCTGTCGAGGACTTCTAGCGCCAAACGGCTCGCGCGAGACATCACCGAACCGCTCGACAAGCTCGAGGCCACCAGCGGACACGAGCAATGGTAGCTCCTGCGGAAAAATACTTCGGACTGGCACCGGGACCACCCACTTATCGGGTTCATCCGGTGTAGAAATGTACCATGTGCCGTGATTGACCTGGCCGGCGGCATCATAGTCATGGGACCCTTCCACGCAGAGCGACCCGAAAGCATCCGTGGTGACTTCCATCACCGGAAAGCGCCGGTCCGTTGGCCTTGCAAGAATCCGGACGTCAGGATTGAATACGTCGAAGGCAAAGATGCCGTTCGGCGCAAGATGCCGTTTCACGGCAACGAATGCGGCCAGCAGATCCTCTGTCGATAAGAGATGCAACAGCGAGTTGCGCGCGACGAAGATGAGCCTGAAGCAGCGACCCAAGTCAAAATCGCGCATGTCGCCCTCCACGAATTCGGATCGAATTCACCGGGCGCGGGCGAATACCATTCAAGCAACGATCTCACGAACAAGTGTGAGAAGCACCCTGCCCCGCGCTCCGGTGCAATAAGTTGGGCGGCGCGTTTAATGCGCATGAGAAGGAAGCTCATTTAAGATGCCAGCGATCTCCTTCGGAATTGGCACGGCGTTCATTTCATAGAAATCCTTGACAGCGCGCAACGCACTTTGAGATTCCGGCACACTTTGAAGTTCCTTGTGCTGATGGATCGCTAGCACCGCAGGAACCAGATTGGCTTCCGCGCGTCGTTGGAGATCATCTTGCCTCTGAGTCCGCAACTCCGTCGCGATGAACGCCTGTTCCATTACGCCGGTGGCAACGCATCGAGCCCAGAGCCGCTGATTGGCTTTTCCCGCTATGATAAAGGTGACTAACGCTCCAAGAAGGAGGCCTGCAACAAACATTAGACCCATTCTAATCTTCTTCATCATGCTAGCCTCCTCAGAAGCCGCCCAACGGTTGACCGGGCGCGGCGATTACATTCAACCTTCGAATCATAGAACAAATTGAGAAAGAGACGCGCTCCGGTCCAAACGAAGTGTAAGATGCGGCTTAAATCAGCCGCCTCAATTTGAGCTTTACCTGTAACGTCTGCGTACCGCGTTTCAGACTCAACACATATTCCTTCCCCTCTTGTTTGAGCATTTGCCGAATTTGCTCCAGGCTAAACTCGGTCACAGGCCGGCCGTTGATAGCGGTTAGTTCATCTTCCTCCTGCAATCCTGCTTCCGCCGCCGGAGAGTTCGCCAACACCTCATTTATGACCAGCGTCTTAGGTCTTCGCCTTCAGCTACCAGCTCGAAGCCGCTCATATCTGCTTCGACCGGTTCAGCCAAATGCTCGTTCGGCTCAAGGACTATTAGCTTTCGCGAGTAGTCGAGGATAAGCCGAAACCGACGAAGGACTTCCCCACCGAGTTGCCCGTCGCCATCGGCCTTCGCGTCTTTACCAGCTTTGGCCTGCGAGAACGTGACTAGCGGATTACTGATCACGAACCGCCCGACCTTAATGTTTCCCACGCGACCCTGAAGTGTTCTCGACATGCCTCCTCCCACGCGGCCTACATTTCCCAGTCTGAACCCCTTAACGGAATTGAGAAGCTGGTGCGTTTCTCCGAAAGATCGCTGAACAACGAGCACCCCGCTACTGGCCGTCTCAAACTCGAACGTACCCTCAACGGCGTCACGCCCTTCCATCGTAATCTTGACGCCGATAAAAGGCTTCTTGTCGATGAATTTGATCGGAAGAATGTCACCGGAACCCGAATACCTGTAGGTGGCCCGAGCATACACATTCATCTTTCTCGCTGAGTAATCAACCTCAATGACTAATTGGCTAATAAAATCGTATCCGATGATTCCACCGATGGATTGGCCCATTATCGAAGATAGGAAGTCTAGTGGGAGCGAGGCAACTGTCTGGTTGAGGGCCGTTACTCCAGGGAGAGCAAGAGAAACCCCGGGGATTAATCCCGCTTCAAAACCGCCACCGGTTGATGTGAGCTTTTCCTTACGCTGAACCGGCAGCCCCAATTCTTTCGCTATCCGGGCGTCGATAACTGACGTGCTGGCCGTGGCAAACATGAACCATAGCGGTCGAGAATTGTTCACGCGAAGTTGCACGAGAACAAAATTGTTCGAAAGCTCAAAAAGGTATTCCCAACGCGCTAGTGCCGGACGTGAAGTGATAAATCGGCGCGGGGATTACATACCTTCGCGCGGACTTATTCCGGTTCGACTGTTGGGCTGCGGTGTGTAGCGGAATCAAAAGGATCAAAGCCCAGACGATATGAAGTGCTATTCGGTTAATTGGGCTGAAGGGATGTTCGGCCCTCTCGTCAAAACCGTTCGCAACGACTTTTGTACGTATTCGCATCCACTTCTAAAACTCACAGAGAATGTGAGTTTCAGAAGTGAATGCGAATGAAAGGGAACAAATCGGCGGTTTTTCACAGAAGTGGATGCGAATACATACAAGAGTGGATGTGAATGGTTTCAGAATATACAGAAGAGGATGCGAACAGTTTTGGCGGCGGCGCTGGGCCATTGCGGGGCTGACGTCCAGTCGGCCGGCAAAGACTTGGACAAATTGTGAGGTTGGATGGGAACGAATTAGCGGCTAAAGTATTTGGGCTTCTCATCTCCTAATTTTACTCACATCGAAAAACCACTTTTCACCTGTAGTCGATCTGACTGGTCCTTTACTCAATGTCGTTAACCCGCTTATAGCTGTACTAACTCTTATTGACAGCGATTTGAGTTGCAGCCCTCTCGTTTCACCTTCAATCCTTACTTGTACATAGCCTATAAACGGAAATTCATCAGAAAAGAAATCAGGGTCTTGGCTGGCTATCCAGACGCACAACTCATGCTCATCTGAACTCCACGGGGGATTCGTCCACCATTTCTGCATCTTTGCGTTGTATGCCTCGCGGGCCAGGCGAGGGATAGACAAATTACCTTCATAAACAGATGCAGCAATCCCATTTTGATCTTTTAGCGGTGGTAGGTTGTACCAGGTCGACCAATGTAATCGATCGCAACTATATCGAAAATAAGCATGGAGGTACGTGAAATCTTCTGCGCCGGCTTCCGCATCTAATCTTATCGTAGCCGACGTTGGCGGGCGCCATGACACCCCAGCCGAAATTGGTTGCGACTGGACCCACACTTCGGCTGAGATATTTGGCGGTAGTTTTTCTGAGGATAGTCCACGATCCGTGAGTGAGACGGACGGCGACCAAGTCACTCCATCTGGAACTTTAGTGGGTGCAAACTGAATTTTGGTGGTGACGCTATAAGACAAGTCACCCTGCACGGTGATTGCCGAGAGGAGCAGCAATCCAAGAAATAGTACGAATTTGATTTTACATCGCATACAATATATTGAAAATGCCTAACGCCCCAATTAAGCCGCCGCGCACGGAACTCCGCTACGGAAAAGTTCTCGATGAAAGGCACGCGAACTCGCGCTCGGCTCGAATGATTTCGTGAAACACGGCGTCGCAGCTGAGTCCCCCACCACCTCCTCGGTATTTTATTCGTCCGGTACTCACGCACTACTTGCCCGTTTCCCGAACCAACGACATACCACCACTCTTTATATGTTTGGGAAGAACGCGCAGATTCTTCTGCTGTGGCTGCGGACACGTCTGCCTTCACCATTTTTATGAGCACCTGTCTGTCATGCGGCGAAAAACCGTAGGCCTCTGGCACTATCCAGAGGCGGCGGTCGGGCCGCGAGTGCTGGCGGTACATCTTCAGAGCCGCTGAGTCTATTTGCCTATTTTCTCCAGACCTTAAGTTTGCGACCACTACTTTGCCGGACTTCGTAGCCTCCCAATCGTTGATGAGAACAAGCGATCTACGGTGGCCAAGGGTCACAACGATCTCACGGTCGTGGGTGTAAAAGAGGCGCGTTCTTTGTCGCCATCTCGCTTGATATGAGCGCTCCTGGTGTAATTGTTCTCACCCCGGGTGATCTTCTCGGACACCTCGTACCCTTCCAGTCGGTAGGTGACACCGGGGGTCAGGCCAACCCAAGTGGCCTTACCTCGCTCCACGACCTGCGCTGCAGTCGTCGAATAGATAAGCAGTAGGATGAAAACGATGAAGACTCGATAGGTCATAAGAGAGTGTCTAACGTAGCGCTTCAGCGGCTCGCGATTCCATCTATCCTCTCTACTTCCCCTTCCAATAATAGAAACGTCTCTAAGGCTTCGCTGCGCGCTCGAAATAGGCTCGGATTCTAATTCGGGGCTCGGGTTGCAGCTCCGTGATGCGGTCCTTATACACTTGGAGCTTCTCCTCAAAGTTGAATTCGGCCTCCCCTCCACGCCCGACCGTGAGGTGGACTGAAAGCGTCACGAAGTCTTTGCCTATCTTTTCAATGCTGGCTCCGTAATGGTAAGAAATGCCTTCCGATGAAGATCCGCCAATCGCGCCTCCAGAGTTCTCTGCCAGACCGTCATCAAGCATTACTGGAATTGTTGTCATACGCTGGTCCAGCAGCCCCGCTATCATCACGTCGATAGCAACATTCTCCTTCGCCAGTTCCGCGATTTCCGCCAGGGGAAGAAAACGCCACGCAGAGGTAACGGGGAAATCTCCCTCGTCTATCCCCTCTCGCCTCCAGCAGGGTTCATCGCCCTCGAGGTCCGCACTCTTAATCGTCGCGACCCAGAGTGCGTTTCCTTGGGCCAGGGCTATCCGGTTGAGGACCTCACGAATGGTGATGTCTGAACCAGAAAGCGTGAACTTCGGAATTTGAAAGATGTGGTTGGCGCCGTGGCCATAACCACCCCCATAGCCGTTCCGGTACTTTTCAGGCTCAAGTGTAAACCTGATAGCCCAACGCAATTGGTTCTCGGCAGCAAAAAGATCTGCCTCCTTCACGGTATAACTCTTAAGTCGGATATTGAGGAAATTGAATGGGTGCACAGCCTCGGTGGGCGAGTAAATGCGAACGAGTCCATCATCAACTTCTATGCGGTGCTCAGGCGACACACTCGCGATTTCCTCGATCAGTTCCCTCACGGACCGTTTCCCTGAAGGTGGCGTCTTATCGGGTGTCGCCGTGCCTGCCCTCTCCACCCACTCTATTCCCATGGGGATCTTAAATCTTCGCGCGACTTCGACTAACTGGTCCAGCGGCGTAATAGCTTTTGGCACATAGTCGGTTACAGTTCCGAGCTTTTCCTCCAGGGACTCCGCTTGAGCCCCTTGAACGGCGGCGCCACAGGTCGCCCATAGCAGGAGACCAGACATCATGCAAAGTGTCATCCGCACGAGGCCCAACCGATCATCTGTCTCAGATCTATGCATCAGCCTTCCTACAGCCGTTAAGACACGTGGCTATGAAGCAGCAAGTTAAGGCCAGGGATGCCTGACTGGGGGCCGGCGAATTGTCCAAATCAAGTTTCAAACCCCAACACTTATATACGCAACAATCGAAGGATTCGATATTATTTGCGATCAGCACGTAGCCTCATTCGCATCCACTTCTGTAATCATTCGCAGCGTCTTTTAGATATTCGCATCCTCTTCGAGAAATCACACGGGAAGTGTGAGTTTCAGAAGAGGATGCGACTGCGAGGGGCCAAATCGGTATTTTTTCACAGAAGTGGACGCGACTGTGTACAGAAGTCGATGCGACTGGTTTCGGAATATACAAAAGTCGTTGCGACCAGTTTTTGGACGGGAGCGACCAGATCGTTTGTAGGTTGACGGCGATGGTGGTCGTGAAAAGGATTTGGCTGGACAATCTGGCAGGTACCATTCTCTCGTTGTGTGCGCAGCAAATGCCCACGAACTGGGAGCGCGGTTACGGCTATCGCCCACTGCTTTTCGCGACGCGGAGTTTCGCGGAACTGGTTACCAAGCCGCCAACTGGACTATCTGGGCGAGACGCGGGGGTCGGGGCCGGATGGACCAGCATCACGAGGCTTACGGGCACCGGTGAAACAGATCTACGTTTAACCTCTCCATCTCGACGTGCAGCGGCGAATCACACAAGCCTCCGCCCCGGCCTGGATCCCGTGGATGGAGGCGTGACGTGATGGTTAACGGTTGCGCCTCTCAAAAAAGCGAACCAATGATCAAGGGGTTCAGCCATGTGATGCATAATGCCGCGTTTTTAAGTATTATCTAGCGCTTTTGATAGATACTTAGGGCGTTGGGCCGACTACATTGGTGAGCCGGGAAGATTTGTAATGATGCGTAACGGCGGCGCTTCCCGGACGGCCACCAAATGGAAATCCCGGGCGCGAATGAGATTCCCCGGCTGTAAATCTTACCTACATACCAGGAGAAACGAGATGGAGTCTAAGACAGCTGTCGAGCAGTCACCGCCCCCGCAGGCGGTGATCATGCAAATGGTGATGGGAGCATGGGTCACGAAGGTCATCTCGGAGGTGACCAGGCTGGGAGTTCCAGATCTCTTAAAGCAACACGGTTCGATGCATGCCGCCGACATGGTCACCGCTGGCGGCATTCATGCAGCGCCGAATGCCTTGGAACGCGTCCTCCGCGCGTGCGCGAGCCTGGGCGTTTTCACAGAGGACGCGACGGGAAAGTTTGGCCCGACGCAACTCTCCGAGGTGCTGACGTCGGATTCGCCCGCATCCGTGAAGAAACTGGTCGAAGCCATCGGCGGGCCTTGGTATAGAGCCTGGGCGGAACTTCTGGAAGCTGTCAAGACCGGAGAGCCTCAGGCCCGGAAAGTATTCGGCATGGAATGGTGGGACTACCTCAATGCGAATCCGAAGGAGTTGGAAGACTTCGGGGAAGCCATGAAGTCCAACAGTCTGAACTCACTGCGCGGCGTTCTGGAGAACTGCGACTTCAAAGGCGTTGGGAAGATTGCTGACATCGGTGGCGGCTTCGGGCACTTGGCGGTTGCCCTGCTGGAGAAGTACCCCACGTTGCAAGCTGCCGTGATGGACGTTCCCGACCTCATTCCTGTCGCCCAGGAGCGCTTTCCTGTGAAGGACCGTGCCGTTGCCAACCGACTGGAATATGTCGCTGGAGACATGTTCGACTCGGTACCACCCGCCAACGTCTACATCATGAAACATATCATTCATGACTGGGAGGATGAGAAGTGCATCCAACTCCTCGAGAACTGCCGCCGGAGCATGCAGGGAGACGGTCGGGTGATTTGTGTCGATTCGGTCCTTTCACCGATGGGCAACGTGGCTGGTACACCGGCCAAGCTTCTGGATATCAATATGCTGGTCTTTATTGCGGGCAGGGAAAGAACTGAAGATCAATGGAGCCACTTGTACCGCACGGCTGGATTCGAGATTCGGAGCGTTACTCCGATCCACGACAATTTCGGTACAAGCATTGTTGAAGGGGTCAAGCAACGGACCTAGAAATCCGCCTCGCCGCAGCATCGGTGCGTAGCAGCCTAGTATCCAGATGTAGAGTTGGGGCGGCCCAACACCGCGTTGGGATGCTCATATGGAATGCTTTCTTCTTCTTTCTGCTCCTCGTTATTTGGGGGGCGCAATTTTCATGCGGTCATAGGACCACCCTGCACCTCAAGCAGCACCTGCGCCATTGCCAACGGCAATAGGAGGCAAACCAAGCCGCCTAAAACTCGTGAAGGCACCAATCTAAAATAATTCCATCATCAGGGACTAGCACCTACCCTCAGTCGCATCCTCTTCTGTAATCTGTCGCATCCTCTTTTGTATAGTCGCATCCACTTCTAGCTAGAACTGACAGGAAGCTTTGATTTAGTTTCCCCCCTTCTTCGCTCTGATTCTGCCACGGGAGCCCAACCGCCAACTCGCCACTTCGTTCTGAGTGCTCCACTCCGTTCCGCCCTGCGGTGTCGGTTCGTTATGGGTAGAAGCAAAAGACCCCGTTAGTAAAGTAAGGAAGCTGCCTTCTTTGAGACACTTTTCACTTCCCGTACTCGTTAATGGAAAGATCACATTTCCTTTCCTCAAAGTTAACAACGTGTCGGCTATCATCCGTTGCTTTTCGGAAGTGAGGCGATTGTCGCTCACCAGCCTTTTCTGTTGATTTCGTTTTCTTGCCAGCCCCAGCCGTGGTCTCAGCGGGCGGCGAGGGCGAGCGTAGCGAGACCGAGCTGACCGCTGAGACTACGGCTGAAGGCTGAATGACTGCGGACCAGCAGTCACGCGAGCCTTTCCAATAGACACCGATGTTAAGACCGGTTTGGGCCAAGACTGAAGGTCGCCGGCGTCTGTATCTCATCGACGAACGGTGTGACTTCGTTGAACCGGTCAAGTTGTATTTGGACCACTTGGCGGCACTGGAGAAGTCTCCGCACACACTGGAGAACTACTGCCGCCATCTTGCTCGCTATTTCGTCTTCCTGGAGCGCGAGCAGGTCGACTGGCGCCGCGCCAGGCCGGACGATCTGGTTCACTTCATTCAATGGCTTCGAGATCGAACCAGGAGGAATGAAAGCTACTTGAGTGAGCGAACGGTCAACACGATCGTGGCCGCAGTAAGCAGCTTCTATCGATACCACATCCAGCGCGGCACGCAACTCGAGAGCCCGGTTCTGTACGAACAGATCTCCGATCGCTTCAGCAAGTTCAAGCGGTTCCTGGTTCACTTGGGACACGGTAGGACCATCAAACGCAGCCTCAAGCTCAAAGAACCACAGCGGCGATTCAAGACAGTGAAGGACAGCGATTTCGCGAAGTTCTTTACATCAACTGAGAACCTGCAGTTCAGATGCATCTTGTTGCTGATGCGGGAGGGTGGACTGCGCATTGGGGAAGTGTTGGGACTCTGGTTACAAGACATCGAGTGCCATCGCAATGGCGTTTACGTGCGTCGCCGTCGCGATCTGGAAAACGAGGCCTTGGCTAAGAGTATGCGTGAAGGTGACCAGCGCTTTGTGGATCTATCGCCGGGGCTGATGGCTCTTTTGGATCAGCTCGTCATGAAGCACAACTTTGATACGGACCACCTTTTCGTTGTCCTCAAGAAAACAGCACGAGACAAGCGCGGAAGGATTACTTACGGTCGCCCATTGAACCGCCATGCCGTTAAAGCAATGTTCCAGCATTACAGCCTTAAGAACCAACTTCCGCTCCATGCACACATGCTACGACACACTCATGCGACCGAGTTGATCAGGGCGGACTGGGACGTCAGTTACGTACAAAAGCGACTAGGCCACGCGCAGGTTCAAAGCACCATGGTCTACGTCCATCTCGACGATAAAGACATGGCCAAGAAGTGGCAGCACTTTCAGGAGAAGCGCCGTGATTACTCGATTGAACCGGCAGGAGTTGGAGTTTCTACAGAAACGGACAAGAGCACAGTGGCGATTTTGGATCCTGCTACAGGATGAAGAGAACCGATCCCTTTCAGTCGTTGAGCTGAGTCGTCGCGCTGGATACGCCACTACCAGGCAATGGTTCAAGGCTCTGGAGGATGGAGGCTTTCGTGCGGAGATAGAAAGTCTCGGAGTGCGAGCACCGCGGCGTCAAGACGAGATCTTCATACCTAGTCCAGTCGCATTAGAGGACCCCGATAAAGTCTGGAGCAGAGATCGCGTGGATCTCCGCCGCTTATATACTGACTATCCCAAGCACATGAACCAGAGCACCTTCAAGCTGGTTTTTACTTTCATAACGAACCCACGGCTGCGTGATCTGATCAAACGGTACTTTCGCGCGCGCGTTCCTTTTTGGCGGCCAGCGACGTTTAGGCCATACCTGAAGCACGCCAAACCCTTCCTGGTTCGATTCGGCGAGTTGTATCCCGACTTGAACTCTTTCAATGGATTAAAGCGGGAGATGATTGAACCGGCTTTGAACCATCCTTACTGGATCGACCAGACAGGAGCGCAGCGGCCGATCACCGCCTATCGCCGAGCCAAGATGGCCAGCTTTCTTGATGGGATGTTTACTTACATGCGACTGCATGACTGGCCTGAAGCACCAGTGCGACCGCTGATCTTTCCTGAAGATAAGATCGGCCGCGGGTTCCGCGGCCCACGCCCGATACCAGAGAGCGTATTGGCCCAGCTCGACGCTCACCTTCATCTGCTTCATCCCTACGTGCGCAACCTCGTTGAGATCCTTCGCGTCGTGGGTCTGCGCGCAGAGGATGCCCTGCATCTGCAAGAAGACTGTCTGGATTGGGATGCGGTGGGCGACCCCAGGCTGCGTTGGTATAACCACAAGATGAAACGCGAGGGACGACCGCTGCCTGTTACGAATGAGGTTGCTGATGCCATCAAGAGGCAACGTGAGCTAGTCAAGGATGTACCTGATCACTTCAGCGCTCACTATCTGTTTCGCACTGACTACGGCCTCTATAAGTTCGAGAGCCTTCAGCTAAAGATGCTCAAATCGCCCGCTTCAAAGAACGAATCAGAGCGCTTGAAGAGCAAGTCAGATCACTTAAAGAAGAGAACGAACTGCTCTATGGAAAGTTGAGTGCTCGCCACCTTAGTTGAAGTGATACGATTCTAGTCAGCGCGATCCGGATAAACCGCCTGTTGATTTTCTGTTCCGGCGTCCTACTTAGCGAGAGTGCATCTGTTCGCGCCGTCGGCTGCAAAAGCTGATTGGGTAGTGCCGCTCAGCTTAGTCTGTATGCATGCGGCTGCGGTACACGCTCAGCGGACCCGTCACTCGGTTCTCAGGACTTCGTGCCCCGCCTGTTTGGTCGAACGGCGCCTCAACCATGACCTCGGATCCTGTGTAGTAGCGCGTGCTACTAGGGCCAGAGATGCCGCCGTCCTGCAGCGGGAAGACCTTCTCGACATCCGATCGGCGAGTCCCCACCATGATTCCGCCGGCTAGCGCCTTGATCTGCGTGAAGCGCTGCTCGAACGTAGCAGGCTCGTTCTTGCCGCCGCTTGACGAGCGCAATATGGCGGCCGTTCTGAGCAACGGATCCAGAACCTGTTCGGCGGCAGGTCCGAAGCGATCGCCAGACACGATGTGTCCCAATAGCGTCCGGACTTCGCTGACGCTCCTTGCCTGGCCGGTCTGTTCGTCGCCCCCGTACAACATGCCAACGATCCTGCCCGCACGATCGGGCCGGTACTCGATCGCGAAAGCGGCGGTCGTGACCCATACGACCTTGCCTCCCAGGGATTCACGGTCCAAGAACACCAAGTACTCCCCTTTTCTCGCAAACCACGTCGGGTATCCCGGGAAGCCCCGGTGATCTGCGGCGATATAAGGATACCGGTTTGTCCCGCTACCGGGCCCCAGATCCCCTTTGAGCGGGTCGACGCTAGCCACGGAGATCCACTGCTTCCACTCAGCCCCAGGGTCTTCGGCTAAAGGACCGGCATTGATGAATCCAACGAACTCGGACAGTCGTGCCAGCTCCGACGTGTTTGTTAGTCCTTGATGCCCGGCCAGTTCGGAGTCAGCACGACCTCCAGTCCGACCAACGGAACCGGACGCGCTGACTAGGAAGCTCACGATGCAAACCGCAAAGCGCAATCTCGCTTCTGTCACGCAAGTTCCTCCGGGACGTTTCGATTTCCGATTAGAAACGATTGACTAGACGTCGCGCCCGGCGAAGGCACCCAGGAACCGGGAACCGATCAGTTCGGATCCATCTGCCCAACGTCCGAGTTGAGCGGGCACGCCAATTAGCAACAATGTCGAACTCCGAGATCAAGTTAAAGAACACGCGAACCCGCGCTCCGGTCCAACGACATGTGCGGCCCGGTCAGTTTAGTTAATATCCGTTCGTTGAACGATAACCAGGTATTCAGGAAAATCCTTTGGTGGCAAACTGAATGCAGTTTTATACAAGGTGATTTCCGCCTGATTTGCCGTTCCAAAGTCGCCCGTGCCATGTTTGAATTTGATCGTTAGCTGTTTTCTGTCGCGTGAAGTGCGCCACGTCATTAAATCAAGTAAGTTCGCGCCGTGTTTCGACTCAAATACTTTAAGTTGGTTTCGCCGAACTCTTTTGTTGAATCGCGCATCGTGAAATCTAACGATGATTCCCCAACAAGAGTGTTTTCCGCCACGATTTTCAGTTACGCACGATGTGGTTAGTTGATATTTTGGCGGACCCAGTTGAGCCCAAGTCGCTGAAGCATTCACCAAAACCGTCAGCAGTGGGAGTACGATAACGCGGCGTGTGATATTCGCTTTGTTCATCATCAGGACTAAGGGCCGAGCTACTGTATATGTCCGTATAAATCGACTCGCGCTTCTCAAAGTGTGTCCGGCGGGAGTCCTGACCTCTCGGCTGCCTCGATTCAGGACATCAGTATAGATCATCATCGTCGCCCCGTCTTTGTGACCCAGCGATACTTGAACCGTGCGGATGTCATAGCCAGCCTCCAGCAGATTGGGCCTATGGAATCCCATCGATCACGAACGCCATCATTAGCCTACCTTAGACCCATCAAACCGCGTTGGAGCAATTTCTATCGCTCCAAATAAAAAGACGAAATTGTCTACGACAAATTGACGAACCGCGGATAGGCCTCGGCTTCCATTCGATCAGTCCAGCTGAGATGTGAATTTCAGAAGTGAATGCGACTGAAAGCCGTCAAATCGCAGTTTTTTCACAGAAGAGGACGCGAATACATACAAGAGTAGATGCGACTGGTTTCGATATATACAAGAGAGGATGCGACCAGTTTTGTACCGAATCGACAAGATCGTTTGAAGGTTGACGGGGACGGTGGCCGTTGATCCCGCGGCAAGAGGCGTGACATGACGGTTAACGGTTACCCTTCTCCACCATTAGCCGAGGGCTTCTTAATCCATGTGATGCATACCGTCGCGTTTCTGAGTATTATTGAGCACTTTTGATAGCTACTTAGGATGTTGGGCGGCTTCCGGTTGAGCCACTTTGCTGGAACATGCTGAGCAAAAAAGTCCTCCAATTCATTCTCTTAACATTCCTGATTAGTTGGTCAGTAGCCCTGGCCGCCTACCTGCTCCGAATAGCCTACGGCTCAATCCTGTTCTTAGTCATCGTCGCAGTCTGTTATATGCCGGCACCCGCGTATGCCACTTTGATCTTACAGAAGCTGGTCTATCGCGGTACATTGACGGCATACGGGTTCACGCTCAAGAACTTATCGTGGCGTTGGCTCTTGATCACAACCGTCGGATTTGTATGGTTCATCGTCTTAGGGACATTTGTGGTCATTGGCATCCTTGGAAACATATTCGGAGTAGCTCTCATTGGCCGGGTTGACTTCAGTGAAGCTGCGCTCTTACAGCAGGTCACAATCTTTACGCGCGGGGCTTTTGGTAATTTGCCCCAACATGTCCCCATTCCGCCGGTTGCGATCTTCTTGCTAAGCCTGGTGCAAGGTGTCATCGCCGGTTTTACTATTAGTCTTCCATTCACTCTTGGAGAAGAGTTAGGCTGGCGCGGATTGCTATTGAGAGAAACGCAAGGGTGGGGCTTTCTCAGAAGCAACTTGTTTGTTGGCGTGGTGTGGGGATTATGGCACGCGCCGATCATTGCGCAGGGGCACAATTATCCAGGCCATCCCGTAGCCGGAATATTTATGATGACGTTATTTACTACGACTCTATCTTTCCCGATTGCCTATTGCCGCTTTAAGTCAAGGAGTATTCTGGGACCAAGTGCACTTCATGGAATGTTGAACGCGATCGGGCCGCTGACTGCATTTTTTGTTGTCGGTGCAAACCCCCTGTTCGGATTTGTCGCAGGCATCGCTGGTATTGCGGTCATCTTATTGTTGACCGCAGGTATATGTTTCTTCGATAAGAAATTCATACGAGACTATCTGATATTGTGAGTTGACTGTTGCTGCTCTGCCGCCGCCCAACAATTCGAGGGAGCCGCTACTTCAACGATGATCCCGAACGATCTCCAATCGCGCCCCAACAACCCCTTCCTTCCACGTCATCGGGGGCCAGCACCTACCGTCATTCGTATCCACTTCTGTAACCAGTCGCATCTCCATTTGTATAGTCGCGTTCTCTTCTAGAAATCACACGAGACTGTGAGTTTTAGAAGTAGATGCGAATGAGAGGGGCCAAATCGGGGTTTTTTCACAGAAGTGGATGCGAATACATACAAGAGTGGATGCGAATGGTTTCAGAATATACAGAAGAAGATGCGTACGGTTTTGCCAAGAGCGCCGTTGCCGCTGGGAGCGCGTCCAGGGCGCCAGGCGCGGGGACGTGGCCGGATGGACCAACCGTCACGAGACTCAAAGGGCGCGCGGTGAAACTGATCTACGTTTACGGTCCAAGTCGCGACATGCAGCGCCGACTCACACAAGGGCCGCACTGTAGCCGGTGGGAAGAGTCGCGATGGTTCATGGTTGCGTAGCATTATGGAGCACCTTTGTAGATACTTAGGACGTTATGCGGCTAAGGTAAACAGCGATGGAGAAATTAATGAAAAGGCGAATGCGTCTGCACATTACTATAGTGACTTTGGCAGCCGCTTTTGTCATTTCCGCGTGGTTGGTAAAGACGCTTCCTGAAAGGGATGTGCAAGCATCTCTCGGAGATGTACCGCAAGGCGTTTACTCACCTGATCCAAAGGATTCATGGAACATCATCTTCCACCATCTTTTTACACGCAGAGTAAGGGCCAGAATCACAGAAGACTTTCCAGACAGCGGGCCCCTCGTCAAAGCTAATGTGCCGGGTTTCCCTCAAGGCCTGCCAGTGAGCACACGCATATTCGAGCGTATTGAGAGTGGAGATCATGCTATCGAACCCTTCTATCCGTCCTTTATCACGTCAGTCGGCATACAGGAAGCTCTCAATGAGCCGCGATTCTCTGAACTGAAGCAAGCTCTTATCGCTGCGCTCAATGAAAAGAAAGCACGGCCAGCGCTGTATCGCGCGTTAATGCAAGCAGACGTGTGGGCCGCACATGACCGACTTGCTCGTATCTATCTGTATAGAGGAGGCAGAGCTACTGGTTTGTATGATCGCGCCTCGCAATTGATGCCGCTACTGGCGCAGCTGGTTAAGAAACTCGCTCTCACACCTGATGAGATTAATAACTTGCCAGACAATTATGCTCTGGCGGCGAAAGAGCATCATCTACCTAATCTGTTTTCACCAAACAGTGAGTGGATGGAAGTGCGATGGGTACCTAACCGCCTACACGATGATGCCGCAGATTTCCGCCGCGTCGCCCGTATCTTTCTTAAGTCGAGTGTCTCACTAGAGAACAGGCAGAGTTTTCTTGATGCATTACCTAATAATCACGGTGACACTCCGGAGCTTGGATCAATCGCGCTGGTGATACAGAACCTGCTGATTGATAGCAACGGCAATGCTGTTCCGACGCGGCTAACATACGAGGTGCAAATGCGCACGTTCAAAAGAGACGGACAGGGGAGGCTGGTAAAGACGGAGTTGAATCAGTATGAACTCAACCGTAGGCTCCTGCTCAACGGATCTCAGACAGGTGGAATGATCTCTTTGAGTGAAGAAGCTGCAATGTATCTGCCGACCGCTGGGAACGACTTCGGTTTTGCCACACCTCAGAGGGATCAGCTTGGGGATACCTCACCGATTCTTGCGACTTTACGCATGCGCTGTAACGGTTGTCACGGGCGACCTAATGCTCCGGCGGTATTTACATTCCTAATGCATCCAAAGGAGCCGATACCGCCAGTAATGCTGCTGGAGCAGCCGAATGATAAACATGCAAGATATGTTGTTGGGCGGAAAATAGATCGGGCGGATTACAAGCTTCTTCGGGAGCAGTGGATTAGATAGAGAGAGAATTTTTCGAACGGCGGGTCCGCCCCAGTTCACGTGCTGCAAATGACGGCTCCCGCATCGGCTGGTTCCAGAGTCCAAGCTCATCGAGCGGCAGCCCGCAGCTGAGCCTCTATCGATGTTTGCGAATGCCTTCTTCCTTCTGCTCCTCGTTATTTTGGGGGAGCGTAATGTTCTTGCGGTGATAGGACCATATACACCTCAAGCAGCACCTGAGCCATTGCCAACGGGAGTCCGGGGCGAAACCACACCACCAAGAATTGTGAGGGCACAGTTTCTCTAGAATAATTCGCTACCACCAGCGATCAATACCTTGATTCGCATCCACTTCTGTAAGCATTCGCATCCTCTTTTGTATATTCGCATTCACTTCTAGAACTCACAGAGACTCTCTTCCTGATTTTCCCCCTTCCTTCGTTCTCATCTTCGCACGGGAGCCCATCGACGCAACCTCCATTGCGCAGGCTCCATTCCGGTTCTCCACTCCGTTACGACCTTGCAGGTGCATCGCTGTGCGCCACCCGTGCTTCGACTCCACTACGGAAGGGGGAAAACGCATTTTCAACACCAATGAACGCAACCACCCCAACACGACGACGGGACACCTTCGCACGCCGCTTACTTTGCGGACTACGAGCAACCGCGATTCATCGAGCCGCGACGTTGCGAACTGCCCATAACGTTCGGGCGCCCACCCGTGTCCGAACGTCGCTACGAAGGGGAAACCTGCATTTAACAGACCAAACCACGCAGCGAAAGGAGCGCCAATCATGGACAGACACGCAACTCGATCAGTGGACATTCCCAAATGGTCAGCCTTGCTAGTTGAAGCAGTCAACAAGCCAGGAATGATCATGGAAGCTTACTCAGCTTTTCACAACTACTCGATCGGAAACCAGATTCTTGCGCTTGTGCAATGCCAGATGCGCGGACTCGAACCCGGCCCGATCAATAGCTTTCCGAAATGGAAAGAGCTTGGCCGCATTGTCAAACGCGGCGAGCGAGCTTTGATCCTTTGCATGCCGATCACGCGCAAGTGTCGCGATGAGGAAGCAGAGAACAACGGCGACGATGCAAACGGAGAACGCACATTCACGAGCTTTATGCATAAGGCGCGATGGTTTGTCATTAGTCAAACTGTCGGCGACGAATTCACACCACCACGCTTGCCGGAGTGGGAAGCCGAGAGAGCGCTAGCCGCCCTCGATATTGAACAGATCGCTTTCACCGACACGGACGGCAACTGTCAGGGATACGCGCGTAAGCGGCAGATCGCGATCAATCCTGTGGCGCAGCTTCCACACAAGACACTCTTTCACGAGACGGCCCACGTCATGCTAGGCCACACCAGCGAAGCCGATTTTACCGACACCGAACGGACACCGAAGAACTTGCGCGAAGTCGAAGCGGAAGCAGTCGCCTTGCTTTGCTGCGAAGCCTTGAATCTTGAAGGCGCGAACTTTTGCAGAGGCTATATCCAGAACTGGTTATGCCCCGCCATTGGCTACGACGCCGACGCCATCCCGGAAAAGAGCGCACAGAAGATTTTCCGCGCCGCTGATCAAATCCTTCGCGCCGGACGGCTGCAATCAGAAGCGACGAACGAGATCCGGCGTGCCTTACTTTGCAGTGGCCCAAGTTGCTTGGAAGGAAGTTGAAGAAGAAGAGGCTAGGAAAGCGCGCGAACGCTCGCCTAGCCCAGGCACCAACTTTTCACCCGGTAAAGGAGAAAAACATCGATGCGAAGAAACCATAACACAAACCACCAAGCCAGCGTGACGCGCTTTGCGCTAGGCCAAACCTTCATCACGCCCGGAGCCGAAGAAGCACTCCAGATCGCCGGACAGACAGCGATTGAGTTCTTGCGTCGTCACATGTCCTGCGATTGGGGAGAGCTTTCCGAGGACGACGTTCGCGAGAACGAGCTTTCACTTACGAAGGGCTTCCGACTGTTGAGCAACTACCAAACCGGAAAGGGCCAGCAGCTTTGGATCATCACCGAGGCAGACCGGAGGGCGACGACCGTCTTGCTTCCGTCTGAGTACTGAAACGAACAAACGAAAGAAAGGAGCAGCGCGGGTGCTGTTACCACCCGCGCCGCTTACACCGTGACCCACGCCTCTTCAAGGAGCGAATCAGATGCCAGAACAGAGTACAGGTGTTTGCGCGGCCAGAACAAACGCGCTTGTTTGCAATATCCACGAACTGATCACTGAGTTAGAAGAACGAATCGAGGACGGAGAGCCGTTCGACAATCCGAAGCTAACCCGAACCGCAGAGCGAGTATTCGGCGGCAGCCGAGCGCAAGGCAGATACACGCCGCGCGACGCTTACGACGCCGTAGAAATCGCTGTCAATAACTACCTATTAGAGAAACACGCCGGAGAACTAATGCAGATGGACGTAACAGAAGCGCTTGCTTCCGTCTTGCGTCCATTGATGCAGCGATTGCCGCGACAAACGGATCGCACATTAGAGCAGACCGAGCTACAGCAATTCTCGACACCGCCAACGTTGGCTTACCTCGCCGCGCGGCTTCTAAATCCAAATCCCGCTGACATAGTTCTAGAACCGTCAGCCGGAACCGGCAGCCTCGCGATCTGGCCTCGCGCAATCGGCGCGAAGGTAGTCTGTAATGAGACCAGCTTAAGGCGGAATTCATTGCTTCGCTGTGTCCTTAACTTCGATGCGCTTCCGCTTGATGCCGTGTTTATCGACGATCTTCTACCCGCCGAGATTCAACCGAGCGCCGTCTTGATGAATCCGCCGTTTAGCTCCACCAGCGGCAGAGTTACCAAAACAAATCCCGTCTACGGAGCCCGACACGTTGCCAGTTCCTTGCGCAGATTGAAAGACGGCGGACGTTTGGTTGCGATTGTCAGCGAAGCGATGAGCTTTCACCATCCGAGCTTTAGCGAATGGTGGCAACGGATTGCTTGTCTCTGCAATGTCCGCGCGAACCTCACCCTGGACGGGAAGGAATATGCGAAATATGGAGCCGCGCCGGACGTGCAGATCCTCGTTATTGATAAGACCGGAGCGACACCCGGTCAGAACTGGCAAGAGCAGCTTAAGCAGATCAGTTGGGGAAGCGCAGCCACGCTTGAGGATGCCTGGGAAGCGCTCAAACACGTAGTTGAGCCATCACCGACACCGGACGACGATCCAGACGATTCGGAACCTAGCGGCAATCTCTTTGTCCCATACTTACCCGCGAAGCTAACCGGCGGCAAAGCGCATCCGGCCGTAATCGTTGAGTCCGCATCAATGGCGGCTGTCACGCCGCCTGATATCACTTACAAGCCACACCTCGCGTCGGAGATTGTCAGCGAAGGACGATTGTCTGACATTCAGCTTGAGCGCGTTATCTATGCCGGACAAAGACACGAGCAAAGACTACCGGACGGATCACGCGCAGGATTCTTTGTCGGCGACGGCACCGGAGTTGGCAAAGGCCGCATACTGGCCGGCATCATCGCCGACAACTGGAATCAGAACCGCCAACGCGCGATTTGGCTCTCCGTAAATAATGACTTGCTCGAATCAGCCCGCCGCGATCTTACTGACTTAGGACTGGCAAGCATTCCGCTGTCGCGAATCAATGACTATCCACCAGCCGGAGAAATCACCCTACCTCGCGGAGTGATCTTTAGCTCTTATCCATCCCTGATCGCCGCAGCCAAAACCGGAGAGAAACGAATTGACCAAATCCAAAGATGGCTTGGCAGTGATGGCGTAGTCATCTTTGATGAGGCGCACAAGGCCAAGAATGCCCTCGCGGGTGGACGCGGCGAACCGACACTAACCGGACAAGCTGTCATAGACCTACAAGACCCGGAGCGTAATTCAGATTATCGCGTGGTCTATTCCTCAGCTACCGGAGCGACGGACGTTCGCAACATGGCCTACATGACGAGGCTTGGAGTTTGGGGAATCGGAACCAGCTTCCCCGGCGGCTTTCAGGAGTTCATGCAGGAGATTGAATCGGGCGGAGTTGGCGCCATGGAGATGGTCAGCCGCGACATGAAGGCGCTTGGTATGTACCTGTCCGGCTCAATTTCGTTCGGCGTCTGTCCGAACAGCGGGAAAGCCGTTGAGTACCGCGAGCGAATCCACCAACTCACACCGCAGCAGCGTGAAATGTACGACCGCGCCGCCGACGCGTGGCAGAGCGTGTTACGAAACATCGATGCGGCTTTAGAAGTCACCAATGGTGGGCCCCGCGCTCGTGCCATGGCACTAAATAAGTTCTGGGGAGATCATCAGCGATTCTTTCGCCAAGTAATTTGCGCTTTCAAAGTGCCGAGTGTGATTGCCGAAACCGAAGCAGCATTGAGCGAGGGAAAGTCAGTCGTGATCTCACTGGTCGGAACAGGCGAGGCGCGCACGAAGGAGCAAGTTGCGAAGGCAACCGCAAATGGCGGGATGCTTGAGGATTTGGACTTCTCACCGCGCGAAGTGATCGCCGCGATGGTCGATCGCGGCTTTCCCATTACGCTTTACCAAGACGTGAGCGACCCAGGAACAGGAAAGACGATTCAAGTAATCGTTAGGGACAAAAGCGGTAATCCTGTGCAGAGCAAAGAGGCCTTGCGCATGAAGCAGGAAGTTATCGACGGCTTGTCTGCTTTGGAGTTGCCGGAGAATCCGCTGGATCAACTTGTCAATCACTTTGGAGAGCGCAACGTTGCCGAGCTTACCGGACGAACGCGAAGGTTAATCCGCGATTCGCGCGGCCACGTTGAATACAAGAAGCGCAATCCCGAAGGTGTAGCCATGCACCGCACCAACGTTCATGAAATGGAACAGTTTCAATTAGGCAAGAAGCATGTTGCGATAATCAGCGATGCCGCCGCCATGGGAATCTCGCTTCATGCTTCCAACCGCGCGGAGAATCGCCAGCGCCGCGTACACGTTACACTTGAGCTTGGTTGGAGTGCCGACAAGCAGATGCAGACCTTTGGCCGAACACACCGAAGCGATCAAGCCGTGCCGCCTGAGTACGTCTTGCTTTCCACCGAGTTAGGCGGCGAGAAGCGGTTTAGCTCCACCATCGCGCGACGACTTGGCAGTCTGGGAGCTTTGACCAAAGGTGACCGGCGCAGCGCGGATAGCAGCGACCTCGCGAAGTACAACTTTGAAACCGAAGAAGGCCGCGCCGCTTTGTGCTTGATGCTCAGGCGGATTGTAGAGAGCGGCAATGTCCCAGGCCTCGCGAATCCTCGTCAGACTTTGCGCGATATTGGCTTACTTGTGCGCAACCACGACGGCTGCGAAGAAGTACGCAAAGACGATCTTTATAACGTGCCGCGATTCCTTAACCGCGTATTGGCGCTCGACGTCGACCACCAGAACGCACTGTTTGACCACTTCGTTGACTTGTTCGATCAGACTGTCCGATACGCGAAAGCTAACGGCACGTTTGACGAAGGCGTAACCGATATCAAAGCGCTGGCTATACTGATCGCCAAGCCTCAGCGCGTAGTGCATACCGACGAAATCACGAACGCCCAAACTACACACTACACCTTAGAGATTGATGTACCGTCGAAGGCCGTCAGCTTCGAAGAAGCCGAACGAGCGCGAAAGCGAAAGACGGGAGCGTTCTTTCGCCATCGGAAAAATGGTCACTTCATTCTCGCAATCGAATCTGGACTCCATACGAACGCTGAGAACGGCAACAGCTATCGCACGTTCGCGGTCTGGAAACCGGAAGCGGCGCGAAGTAGTTACATTCACGACGATGAGCTTAAGGAAAAGTACCGCGCCGTGATTCCATCGAAAGCCCGTGACTGGTGGATCAAGAAACACGCGACGGTCCCGCCGATTGAAACGCACGACACGCACATCATCGGCGGCGCGATTATCCCGCTGTGGCAGAGATTCAAGACACACGAAGAAGCCCGCTTGCGTGTAGTCCGAGTGACCACTGACGACGGGCAGCGGATTGTCGGCATTCGAATCCCGCCCGAACAGGTTGGCCCCATTGTCGCGGCGCTTGGCGCGACCCGTGACCTTCGCGAGCCGGACGAAATCTTTACCGGCATCCTGGACGAAGGCGAAGAAGTCACGCTCGTGTCCGGTTTGAAGCTTTGCCGAAAAATGGTTCACCGAGAGCCGGTCATAGAGCTAATCGGAGTCGATCCGTACAAGTTTGCCGAGATTCGCAGTCTTGGCCTAATTAACGAAACAATCGATTGGAAACAGCGATTCTTTGTTCCGACTGATGAGGAAAGCGGCATAGCCGTACTGACTGACTTACTATCGCGTTATCCGATACTGGCAAGCGACGCTTTGACCGACGATGAACCGATCGCGGAAGTTGAACCGACCGAGTTGGCAGCAACTCAGATCGTTGACCTCGATGAGTGGTTTATCCTACCGGCCGAAGCCAAGCCGAACGCTGAGCCGGAGACGAGATTTATTGATCAAGCCCGAGAGATTGAAAAAGCAGAAGCGGCGTTTACTCTACCCGCTTTCTACTTTACTCGGTCAGAACCGATCCGAGACGTTGAAGAAGTACAACTGGCTCTGGATTTCGGATAAGGCGAAAACCAATGCTTGCCATTCCAATAATCAGTTGCGTTGAAGAAGTAGGCGCGTGGCGCGGAGTGAATGCCAACCGCCAGGCCTCGACTATCCGCTGTTACACGTACCCGATAATAACGACCTCGCCGCCAAAAAAGTTATCGCTTGAGCGCGAACTTACTATTCAAGCGATGACTCTGTTTATGCGGCTCGAAAGCGAAGTGAGGGAAGCTCGCGCCGAGTGGAATCAGGATCGTTTCCGGCGGCTCATGCGCTTGCGGCCAAGAGTGGTTGCCCGCCTTCGCCGACGGTGGGAAAGACTCAACCCGCAGCCGCGAATTGCGCTGGGCACCCTGCGCCGGCGATATCACGCGAATTTAGCTGGCTACCTGTACAAGCCTTTGTCATAGTGGGGCTCGAGCCCGGTAATTACGGTCTCCGCCGTCTTTTCCTGAAGACCGCATACTCTCATGACAAAAATTATTAAAACGCGCTGGCTGGGTGTCTCTCCCTTACTCTATTCACCCCCACCTAACTACGACTAATTTAGGTTAATGAGGACAAGAACCCCTCTAGCGGGAGGTCTGGGTTTGGCGCGTCTCAACGCGCCCCCGCGAGTGGAGCAACGGGCTCGATTCCACTTTGGATTCCTTAGGGGAACCACCATCAGCTTCTATACCGTCGCTCGGTCAGAACTCGTGACCCAGAGCTGAT
>WNGK01005327.1_pt1 | contig 23811 bp, 24 predicted proteins | sample 5400601 | NCBI WGS metagenome assembly WNGK01 (sample SAMN13153376, study PRJNA577476) | soil metagenome | isolation source: 60 cm soil or saprolite under Garry oak tree replicate 1 | place: USA:California | collected 2016-06-15
ATGGGCTCATCGGACGTGACCCGGACGCAGGGCCGTACCCGTCCGCAGCGTGAGCATTCCTGCTCCGGCCCCCGGTAGCACCGGTCGCACAGGTCGGGCTGGCCATCGCGGGCGTTGCGGACGATCTTCGCCGTCCTGCCGCACTTCCCGCACTGGCGCAGCGGGCGCCGCTCCCGGTCGTAGCACATGAGGCAGTAGGCTCCCTCCTCGGCGAGCAGCGCGGCCGGCGCGGTCTTGCCGCAGGACACGCACGTGTGCTGGGGCCGTTTCCAGCACGCATGGCAGAGGGCACCGCCGTCGGGCAGGCGGACAGCAGGGTTGCGGACACGACCGCATTCCCGGCACTCCTCGACGACCTGGGGATCTCGCCGGTAGCAGCGGTGGCAGATCCCGCCCTCGGGCCGCCTGGCCACGATCTGCACGCCGGCGGCGCCGCAGCGGCCGCACGTCCCGTTCTTGCGCGAGCGGGAATTGCAGCTGCCGCAGATCCGCCCTTCCTCGCGCAGCTGCCGGAGATCGGTGCGGATCGCCCCGCAGTGGGCGCAGCCGGGCCGGACGACCGGGTGCCCGGCCTCGTGCAGAACGTGGGCCAGCCGCAGCAGCACCGGCGGGCAGAGGGAGCTGCCCGAGGTGAGGGCGTCGGGATGCGCGGTCATGTGCGCGGCCAGCTCTTCGAGGAACCGGGCGGGGCCCTTCACCGTGATCGGCACTGCGGCTTCCAGCGCGACTCCGGCCTCCTCGGCCCCGATCGCGGGCAGCGCGGCCGTTACCTGGGTGACCGCGGTGTCCGTCGCGGCTTCCAGGCGCGCTTGCCGGCGGGCAAGCCGGGCGGTCACCACGGCGCCGTCACAGGCCCTCGGGCCGACGGATGGAGGTGCGGCGCACCACCGGGGCGGGGCCTGCCGCCTCCCCGACGGTCTTGCGGACCTCGGCGTTGACGACCTCGACCTCGATCAGGTCGTTCGGCGTGCACTCCAGGATGTCGCACAGCGCGGCGAGCGCGTCCGTCGACAGGCGCTGCGGTGTTTGGGTGACCAGCCGGAACACCTGCTCTCGCGACAGGTGGATGCCGCGCTCGGCCAGCTCCGGCACCAGGTCGGTGGTCTGGAACATGCCGCGGTCGGCCATCAGCTTGCGCAGGTTCCACCGGATGCCCATCTTCTTGTTCACGGCGTGGCATCCTCCCACAGCCCGGGATAGCGGCCGGCGAGCGCGGCCTTCAGCAGCCGGGTCCGGTACTCATCCGACACGCCGGTGTAGATCGCGGTCGTGGACGCGACGACATGGCCGGCCTGATCCTGGGCGAATCTCTCCGGGTAGCCGAACTCGACTACGTGGGTGATCATCGAATGCCTTAGCGAGTGAAGGTCCAGCTCAGCGGGCAGCCCGGCGGCATCCCGGGCGGCCTCGAAGGCATCGTTCGCGCCGCGCCGGGACAGCCGGCCGCACCGCTCGGTCACCCAGAGGGCGGGATGCTCGCCGGCTCCGAACCTCGGCCGGACCTCGGTGACGTACTGGTCGAGCACGCCGGGAAGCCAGTCCATCTCCGGGACGGTGAAGACGGTGCGCCGCTTGGGCGGGCTGCCGTTGGAGGACTTCCCGTACCGCACGAACACCGCGCCGTACCGGCCGAAGTCCGGCAGTTTCGGGTTGCGCCGCAGGTCCGCGAGATCGAGGCCGGTCATTTCCTGTCGGCGCAGGCCCCAGGCGTAGAACGCCTTCAGCAGCGCCGCGTTCCGCATCGCGGCCAGCGAGCCCTTGCGGCCCTGGGCGCGCTTGTCCTCCGCCATCCCGTCCGCGGCGTCGAACAGCGCCTGGACCTCGTCATACGTCAGCGGGCGCCGGCCCGGCCGGCCCTCGAACTCGGCCACGTGCGCCACGGAGTTCCACTCGTGCAGGATCTGCGCCGGGACCCGGCCGAACCGCTCCTGGCACTCCGACAGCCACCCGTACCGCGGATCGCAGATGAAGTCCATGAACATCCGCAGCGAGGTCTGGTACTGCCGGCCCGACGACATCGTGAAGCCAGGGTTGTCCGCCCGGACCCGTGCGAAGAACGCCTCCACCTCCGCCGGCCCCCAGTCCCACGGGTACTGGCCGGTGAACACGGCGAACCGGCGAACGAGCGACAGCCGCGGCTTGACCGTCGACTCCCACTTCAGGAACCGGGTCTGCTGCTGCCGCTTCCACCCTTCCAGCATCGCCTCGAACACCGCCGTCGCCGGGTCCAGGTGCACGACCCCGTCCGCCAGCGTCAGGTGCGCTGCCCCAGGCAGAAGATCCGCCGCCCGCCTCGCGCTCACCCCAGCCCCTTCCGTCACTGTTACATCAGATGCATCATTGTTGCGACGACTCCGGGCGGGCGCAAGCGCTTCGGTCAGGTCCGCTGACTAACCGATCCCAGCTTCGGGGAACATGGCGCTGGCCTGCGGAAACGCCAGTTTCCCCAACTGGGTGAATGCTGCATCAGATGCAATTTCGCGCGTTTCGACTGGGACCTGATCGCCCGCCACTACGACCAGATGGTCAAGTACGCCACGGCGTTGCGCCTGGGCACAGCCGAGGCCGAGCAGGTGCTGCGGCGCTTCACCAAGGGCGGCGGCCCAAAGCACCCCACCTACCAGGCGCTGCAGGAACTCGGCCGCGTCGTCCGCACGATCTTCGCCTGCGACTACCTGGCCTCAGAGGAACTGCGCCGGGAGATCCACGGCGGGCTGCAGGTCGTGGAGAACTGGAACGGCGCCAACGACAAGATCTTCTACGGCAAGGACGGCACCCTCACCGGCGCCGACCGCGAGCACGCCGAGGTCTCGATGCTCGCCCTGCACCTGCTGCAGTCGTCGCTGGTACACGTCAACACCCTCCTGCTGCAGAACGTGCTGGAAGATCCCGCGTGGGTGAGCCGACTCACCGCCGAGGACCGGCGCGGCCTCAACCCGCTGTTCTGGTCGCACGTCAACCCCTACGGGCGGTTCCGGCTCGACATGAGTAAGCGCCTCGAGCTGCGCGCCGCCGCGTAGGACCCCCGACTCGCCCCGCCCGCATGTTCCTCGGCCCCACGCTTGTGTAGCTGTCCCAGCATCACAAATCTTTGATCTTGACGGGTAACTGGAAATGGATCAGCCGCCGCTGTCAGCGCGGCTGATGGTTGTCCTCGGGCAGGGGTTCAGCTGGTCCGGCGGCTTGGGAACTGCCCAGGTGGGACTCCCTTACTGGTTCCAGAGCAAAACCAACGATTAGCCCGGGACGTAAGCCACGGGGGACCGTTCGAGCGCCGGGTTGACATCCCACCCGTCGTCCTCGGGCAGTGACGGGTCCGGGTCGTGAGGTCGCGGTGCCCGTCGGTCGCGGCCCAGGCAGAACATGGAAACCCGGGCCCTCCGGCCGGGACGGCAGCTGCGGCGGACAGCACGGCGAGGCCGATCCGGCCCGGGTACGCGCGCTGCTCGGCCGGCGGGCAGGAGCTGGCCAGCCAGCCCGGCAAGCGCTGTGAAGATCACATAGCGGGTGAGGATGTGCTGCCGCTATGATGCGATCTGGCCGGATGAAGCTCCGGCGGGCTGGCCGCCCGAACCGCCGCCGTGGCTGATGGCTTCTACCGGGAGCAGACCCTCCTGGCAGTCGCCGGTGCTGGCTGCTGTCAGGACGTACCTGGCAGGAGCAGTAATGAACGTGTATTACGTGGCGGCCATCTGGCTGGGCATGGCGCTGCTGGCGTCGGTGGTCAGCATCCGGATTGCGGTGCCTGCGGCGCTGGTGGAGATCGTGGCCGGGGCGCTGGCGGGGAACACCCCCGGTATCCGGGAGTACGTCACCCAGACAGGCGTCGTCACGTTCCTGGCCAGCGCGGGTTCCCTGGTGCTGACGTTCCTGGCCGGGGCGGAGATCGACCCGGTGTCCTTGCGGGGGCACTGGAGGGCGAGCCTGTCCATCGGTCTGGTCTCTTTCCTGCTGCCGTTCGGGGCGGCCTTCGGGTTCTGCGGGCTGGTCCTGGGGTGGCATCTGCATGCCGCCGAGATCGGCGGCATCGCGCTGAGCACGACGTCGGTCGCGGTGGTGTATGCGGTGATGGTCGAGACTGGCCTGAACCGTCATGACCTGGGCAAGCTCATCCTGGCGGCCTGCTTCATCACCGACCTGGGTACCGTGCTGGCCCTCGGCGGCCTGTTCGCCAGCTACGGCTGGCTGCTCGTCATCTTCGCGGCGGTCAGCGCGGTTACCGTCTTGCTGCTGCCAAGGCTGGTCCGGGTGGCGATCAGGTATTTCGGTCACCGGGTTTCCGAACCGGAGATCAAGCTGCTGCTGGTGGTCCTGTTCGGGCTCGGCGGGCTGGCCACCCAGGCGGGCAGCGAGGCGGTCCTGCCCGCCTATGTCGCCGGGCTGGTCGTGGCCGGGGTGTTCCTGCACAACCGGGTGCTGATGGACCGGCTGCGCTCCATCGCCTTCGCGCTGCTCACCCCGTTCTTCTTCCTGCGCGCCGGCACGCTCATCTCCGCCCCGGCGCTGATCTCCGGCGCCGGGGTGATCGCGGTCCTGCTGCTGGTTAAGCTCGCCGCCAAGATGACCGGCGTCTGGCCGGTCGCCGCCGCCTTCAAGCTGCCCCGGCGCGAACGCGCCTACACCACGCTGCTGATGGCCACCGGGCTGACGTTCGGCTCCATCGCCGCGCTGTTCGGCCTGACCCACCACCTGATCGACCGGGGCCAGTACACCGAGCTGGTGACCGTCGTGATCCTGTCCGCCTTCGTGCCCACCCTGATCGCCCAGCAGCTCTTCCAGCCCGCGGTCCTCGACACCGAGGAAGAGGAAGCACTCGGCGAGGAAGACCTCTCGGTCATTCACCGCCCCGGATCGCACCACCGGGAGGGGGCCTGACCCTGAACACCATGCTGGCGGAGGCTCTGTCCGCCGTTCTGCTCCTAGCGGTGCTGGCCTGCGCGGTGGTACGCCCGTGGGGCTGGCCGGAGGCGGTCGTCGCCGTCCCGGCCGCCGGCGTGGTCATCGGCACCGGGGCGATCTCGCTGAGCCAGGCCCGCGCCGAGGCCGGGCGGCTCGGGCCGGTGATCGGCTTCCTGGCGGCCGTGCTCGTCCTGGCCCAGCTGTGCGACGACGAGGGGCTGTTCCGCGCGTGCGGGGCCTGGATGGCCCGCACCGCGGCGGGACGGCCCCGCAGGCTGCTGACCTACGTGTTCGCCGTCGCGTCAGTGATCACCGCGGTGCTCAGCCTGGACGCCACGATCGTGCTGCTCACCCCGGTGGTGTTCGCCACCGCCGCCCGGCTCGGGGCCCGGCCCAGGCCGCACGTGTACGCCTGCACCCACCTGTCGAACACCGCGTCGGTGCTGCTGCCGGTCTCCAACCTGACCAACCTGCTGGCCTTCGCCGCCAGCGGGCTGAGCTTCACCCGCTTCGCCGCCCTGATGGCACTGCCGTGGCTGGTCGCGATCGGCACCGAATACGTGGTCTTCCGGCGGTTCTTCGCCACCGACTTGGACGCCGGCGCCCAGGCCCCGCCCGCCGCCGGGCCATCCGGGGTGCCGCTGTTCACGCTGGCCACGGTGGCGGGCACGCTGGCGGGCTTCGTCCTTGCCTCCGCGCTCGGGATCAGCCCCGCGTGGGCAGCCTTCGCCGGCGCGGCCGTGCTGGCGGCCCGTGCCCTGGCCCAGCGCCGCACCACCCCCGCGGCCATCGTCCGCGCGGCGGCCGTGCCGTTCCTCGCGTTCGTCCTGGCGCTGGGCATCGTGGTCCGCGCGGTGACCGGCAACGGGCTCGCCGCCACGCTGGGGCACCTGGTCCCCGGCGGTACCGGGCTGCCCGCCCTGCTCGCGATCGCGGCGCTGGCCGCGGTGCTGGCGAACGTCGTCAACAACCTGCCCGCCGTGCTGGTGCTGCTGCCGCTGACCGCACCGGCCGGGCCCGGCGCGGTGCTCGCGGTGCTGCTCGGGGTGAACATCGGCCCCAACCTCACCTACGCCGGGTCCCTGGCCACGCTGCTGTGGCGGCGGATCGTGCGCGAACACGACACCGAGGTGGACCTGGGCGAGTTCACCCGGCTCGGCCTGCTCGCCGTGCCTGCCGCCCTGCTGCTCGCCACAGTGGCACTGTGGGCCTCGCTGACCGCCATCGGAGGCTGATCACCATGACCATCATCGCCTGGATCGTCGAGGGCACCTGGCCCGCCTGCGTGGACGCCACCCGCAACCACGCCCCCGACGACGCCGATATCACGCTGCTGCACGTCACCGCACCCGAGGTTCCCGGCGCCGCCCGCGGCGCCTACGCCGGGCTGCTCGGCCGCGCACGTCCCGACCGTGACCCGGGCACCCGGCTGGAACACCTGGCCGCCGCCGCCGCCAGCCAGCTCCTTGCCGCCGCAGCGGCGCGCCTGGGGCGGCCGTGCACCCGGGTGGAGCGCACCGGCCGCGCCGAACGGGAAGTCGTGGCCGCCGCCGAAGGCGCCGGCCTGCTCGTCCTCGCCCGCGACGGTGACCGCACCCGCCTCGGGCCCCGCAGTCTCAGCCCGGCCAGCCGCTTTATCGTCGACCACGCCCCCTGCCCCGTCCTGCTGGTCTGGCCCGGACCCGCGCCCGGCGTGGCTACCATCCCGTCGCCGCCACCTCACCCACCGCACCACCGGTAGCACCAAGCCCGCTGGGAGACCGGAACGCTTTGGAGCAGCCGGTAACGGTAAGAAAGATCAGCTCAGCCGCTTAGCGTGACTGGCTGCTCCATTGTCCGTTCTGCCGCCACGAACCCTGCCGCACGACGCCGACCGCCAGCACGGTAACCAGCACGGCCGGGGCCGGGTCGGCTGGCTGCGGATTGAGCGCGGGCGCTCGGCAAGCGCGGCGAGCGGCGCCTACCAGTTCGGCTCAGCCGCGCGGCGCACTGCGCTCACCGCGACGCGCTGACAAGCCGAGGCATGGGTCGCCGCCGGATCCGCAGCTTCATCGGTCATGCGGTGACCGCGCGATAAATCCACCCGCGCACCGCAGTGTCGCCGGGGGTCTGTCGGCCCGGTACGCAAGGATTACCGAGTGGGAACGTTTCTGTTCAGCGAGGGCGATCTAGAGTCGAGCCTGCAGTCCGCGGCTCGTAAGCTGGCCGGGCGGCTGGAGGCGTGGGACGCGGACGCGCTGCTCAAGGCGCCCGAGGCGGACGTCATCGACGAGCTGATCGAAGAGGGCACGGCCAGCTGCCCCCGCCTGCTGCGCGACAAGGCGTGGATGCCGCCGCCCTCGGAGACCAGACAGAGGTTCAGCGAGTTCGGCGAGATCGGGGAGCGGCGGGTCACACAACTTGTTCTCGTGGTGCCCTTCGACGGGGAGGCGGTCGTCTTCCGGCTCCAGGCGAACACATCCACCCTCAACCGGCCACAGGTAATAAGCCTGGGCGACCGTGAGCTCCGGATCGCCGTGGACGGACCAGCCGGTGATGCTGCCAGCGTCCGGGCACTGTTCGAGGCGCAACTCGACAAGATCGAGACGTTCCTGGAGTGGTCACGCAAGCAGATCGAGGAGCACAATGCCCGGATCCGCGCCGAGGTCCCCGGCATGATCGCAGGCAGACGGGCGCAGCTGCTGGCCGCCCGCAACCTGCAGGCGGAGATCGGGTTCCTGATCCACCGCCGGCCGGATGCTGACACCTATGCCGTTCCGATCAAGCGGCGCAACCTGCGGCCCGTCCGTCCCTCCGCTACGCCTGCCGCGGCGCCGTTCACGCCTGAGCCGGCAATGGCTGACCGCGACTACCAGGCCGCCCTGGCCGTGCTGCGCAACTCCCGCAACGCCCTGGAACGCACGCCGTCACTGGCAGCAAAGCTTGACGAAGAACAGATCCGCGACCTGCTGCTGGTCAACCTTAACGCGCATTTCGAAGGCGATGCCGCCGGCGAGGTCTTCAACGGCGAAGGCAAAACGGACATCCTCATCCGCGTCGAGGACCGCAACATCTTCATCGGTGAATGCAAAATCTGGGGCGGCCCCAGCACGATCGACGACGCCCTCGGGCAGATCTTCAAATACCTAGTCTGGCGCGACACCAAGGCCGCGATCCTGCTGTTCATCCGCAACAAGGACATCACCGCGGTCATCACGAAGGCCACGCAGAAGATCGAGGCGCACCCCAACTACAAGCGGCACGGTCCCTCCCACACCGACGACCGGATCGACTTCGTCATGCACGCCCAAGACGACGTGGAACGGGAAATGCACCTAGCGCTGCTGCCCTTCGCGTGGCTACCTCGAAACCGAACGGCCCGGTGACACCGATGAGCAGAGCGAGGCGCTGTTCCTGGCCGCGGCCTCAATCGGCGCGCGCCGCCCCGGCGGGCGGCTCTCACCGCGGTCAGTCAACACCATCGTCGGAGAAATAGGCCGTATCCACGACGCCGAGACCGCGGACCGTGAACGCCACCTCGGGGTCCTTCGCCCCCACGACCTGAGGCACACCTTTGGCTACCGGCTCTCGGAAACCAGCGGCCACAATCGGGTTGAGCTGGAACGACGCCTCGGCCACGCTAACGACCGGTACCTGCGCCTCTACACCAACCCGCCCGACGACATCGCCGCCGGCTACGTCGAAGACCTCTGACCTCTCTACCTTGCCCCTGGCCGTAGCTTCGGGATTCCTAGGCCCTGACCGAGGCGGACGGGCAGGACCCGCCTGATCCGGCCCGCGTCGGCCAGCTTGCCTGGCAGATCCTCGCGGAGCTGAACGAGGCCGCTTTCGGGCGGATCGATGCCGAGGCCCTGCTGGCGCTGGCGCAGACGGCCGCGCGCGGCCGCCGCTGACGCCGTCAGCGGCTCACCGGATCCGCTGAGCCACATCCGGCGCCTGCTCGCCGCCCAGGGCAGCATGCCGCCCGCCGGCATAGCGGCGACCACCATCCTGGCGTGGCCGGGCGGGCGGCGGCCCATCGGGAACAACCGAACGCTCATTGGCGGTAGTGGGCCGCCATCACCGACAGCACGCTGCGGCGGATCGCCGGCACGGTGATGACCTTCTCGCCGTAGGCGAAGATCAGCACCCCGGCGACCGCGGCGAGGCCGGGCACGACCAGGTTCACGTGCTCCATCATGTCGAACAGCAGCGGCCCGGTGAAGTTCCCCAGGCTCGCGTCGGAAACGTGACTGGAGAACCTGCCGTAGGCGTTGTGTGTCACCCCGGCGAAGGAGGCCCCGGTGCCGAACCCGATGTCCGGGATGATCCCGGAGATCATCAGCGCCAGCAGGGCGGCGAAGGTGACCGCGGCGGATATCTTCAGCCGCCCACGGTCGCCGCGCTGGGCTCGGTGGTGAAGTAGATCGCGCCGAACAAGAACGCGGCGAATACCAGGATGACGAACATCAGCAGGTCGTGCAGGCCCAGCCACAGCGTGTTCGGGCCGAATACAAACGGCCCGATCCGCGTACTTGCCACCGTCATCGATGCTCCTCCCGGACGACCCCAGGAGAGCTATTTATCGCATGCCGGGCTGGCGTCAGGCAGGGACGAAAGCCCCCCTCTTCGTCCCGCCTGGAAGAGCACGGGCGCGGGTGCCGTCTGCCCTGCCGGAATGCAGGCTGCCGCCAGCAGCGGTACAGCGCGCCCGGAGTGGCGACCACGTTTTAGAGCGGGTTCGCCGGAGTGACCGCCGGGCTCGGCGTGCCCGGCGCGCTCACCTGAAACGGCAGCAGCAGCACCGCGCCCGAGATCCCCGCAGGCGCCGCCAGCACCGCGACGACAAAGGTCCTGCAGGCCCGGACACCATCACCTGCCACACCGCATCACCAGCTAGCAGCCATCCGGCCGGGCACGCGAACGCCCTGCCCGTGTGCGGTCGGCTCACCAGGAAACAGCAACACTCACCCCAGGTGCCCCGCCCGCCGCGTCCGGCTGCCCGTCCCGCTCTGGCACCAGCCCGCACAATGGTGCCGACCCGCATCGGTGACAGACGGCCGGCCGAAGTCGCGCTCGTTCAACGGTCACACGATCTGGTGGCGGGGGCGTGCGGCGGTCAGGAGCATGCCCGCCGCGATGAGTGCCGCGATCGCCCCGGAGACCAGCAGGGGCGGCCGGCCGGTGCCGTGCCACGCGAGCCCCGCCCACACCCCGGCGATCAGCGTGGCCGCGCCGGTGAGGCCCTGGTAGAGGCCCTGGCCGGTGCCCTGGGCGCCGGCGGGCAGCAGGGTGGAGATCCAGGCCTTGCCGACCCCGTCAGTGCAGGCGTTGACCCCGCCGTAGACGGCCAGCACCGCGAACACCAGCCACGCCTGGCCGATGACGGCCAGGCCGAGGTAGCCGGCGGCGAAGAACAGCAACCCGGCCGCGTACACCACGCGCCTGGGCAGCCGGTCGGACAGGTACCCGGCCACAGCCCGAGCTGCCGGGCGCGCAGCAGCAGCAGCAGCGCGTCGGGGAAGTTGACCAGCCCGAAGCACGTCAGCACCGCAAGAACCCGCCAGTACCGGCCCGGCAGGTCGCGGTAGGACACCCCCAGCCGTACGCCGCCGGCGTCGGCCGCCGGCCGGACGGGGCGGTGGTCGCGGACGGCGCGGACCAGCAGCACCGAGGCGATCGCGGGGATCACCGCGATCCAGAACAGGGGCCGCAGCCGGTGGCCGAGGGCCTCATACAGCGCCAGGCCGAGCAGCGGCCCGGCGACCGCGCCGGCGGTATCCGCGGCCCGGTGCAGCCCGAACACCGCACCCCGGTAGCGGGCAGCTACCCCGTCTGCGAGCAGCGAGTCACGAGGCGCGCTGCGCACGCCTTTGCCGGTCCGGTCGATGACCCGGGCCGCCAGTACCAGCGGCCACCCGTACGCCAGGGCGATGAGCACCTTGCCCAGCGCGGCCAGCCCGTAGCCGACGGCGATCAGCGGCCGCCGCCCGGCGCGGTCGGCGACGCGCCCGGCGGCCACCTTCGCCAGCGCGGCGACACCGTCAGCGGCGCCCTCCGCAATGCCGACCACGGCGACGGGAGCGCCCAGCACCGCGGTGAGGAAGACCGGCAGGATCGGGTAGAGCAGCTCGCTGGCGGTGTCCTGCAAGAACGATACCCCACACAGCACCGCGACGTTGCGGGTCAGCCACGGCCAGCGCACCGCTGCCACCGGGCCGGGCCCGTCGCGGCCGCCGGCAGCATCGGGTGCCGGGCTGGCGCTCATCCTCAAATCACCTCGATCAGCCGCTGGCAGGCGCCGCCGACATCCATGCCATTGGGCGCCACCTCCCCGCCCACGTTCTCGGCGCTGATGTCCGCCGGGCCGGCGAGCGGGCCGAAGCCGGGCTCCGCTTCGACTGCCTCGCGGACGTCCTTCGTCGTACCCATGCGTGGTCCCCTCTTCCGTCGCCGGATAAGGCGGGTGGCCTCTTCAGTAGTCCACCCCCCACCCCCGTCACGGCAAAGCGATCACGGCTGACCGCGACGGCGACCGCGTACAGGCCGCCGACCACGAGGGCGGCGCTGCGGCCGGCGATGGTGCCGGCGATGACGATGAGGGCGACCGGACGTGGCGGCTTTCGCGGGCGGGATCGCGCGGGCCGAGCTGGCTGAGCGCGGCGAGGGCGAAGTCATCGTGCTGCACGCCGCCGGCCGCGGCGAGACCGACGCGGCCCGGCTGGCCGCCCTGTTCACCGAGGCGCGGCAGGCTGAGTGGGCCGAGTTCACCGCCGACTGCGGCAAGTTCGACGCCGAGATCGATTCCGAGATCGCCAAGGGCAAGTTCACGCTGGCCGAGCTAGAGGAAGAAGAGTAGAGCCTGGAGCGGCTGCGCCGCTGGCACCGGGAGCTGGCCACCCGGGATGTGTTCGGCGCGCCGAACGCGGCTGAGGCCGGGCAACAGCTTAAGCACTGCACCGAGCGGCTGGCCGACTACACCGAGCGGGTCTTCCGGGCCCTCCACCAGATGTGAAACGGGGATGCCAGCTTGCGCACGGGCCGGCCCGCCGCCACTGATACCTGGCTCATGTCGGCCTCGGTGGCCGTCATGCCCCCGGTCCGGTCGGGCCGGGGCTGTCCGGCGGCCCTGCGGGGGCCGGCCCGGTGAGCGCGCCGTCGCTGCCCGCCCGGCCGGCTCGGCCAGACCATGGCGCCGCCGAAGTCGGCCGCGAACTCGGCGACGCCGGCGGCCCCCTCATCGTCGCCGCCGCGGCCAGCGCAGCCACCCTCCCCGGCGGCCTGCTCCTCCTCGCGGGGCTGCTCGCCGCCGGGGCCGCCATCACCCACACCAGTCACCGGGACCACCCGTCGTCCGCCACCCAAGGCCAGACGGCCACCGCAGGACAAAACCATAGGAGTACGGCCAGTCAGGGCGCGCCTGACCGAGAGCGCGCGCCACGGAGCAGCGAAGATTTCACGCCATAAATGACCGCGGCGCTGGCCGCGCTGGGCGACGCGCGGGGGCTGTCGCGGTAAATCACGTTGTTGGTTCTGCGCGGGGGCTGTCGCGGTAAAGCACGGATTTACCGCGACAGGGCGTCTACGCTGCGATTGGCACCCCCGTGATGGCCTCGCGTGTTCGACCGAGCATGATCACCGCTGCCGAGGGTGAGGTGTGCGCATTTACCGCGACAGCGGTAAAGGGGTGGGCGAGGGTGGCGATCGAACAGGCGGCCGTGCCGGAGATCGGGGGCGCGTTCCGTCTTCCGCGCGCGCAGGTCGTGCCGCCCGCGCTGGAGCTCGCCGCGCTGGACGCCCCCGGCCTGCCGGAGATGCTGGCCGAGCTCGCCGCCGCCCGCGCGGACGAGATGGACACCGACACCGTCAACCGCGAACTCTCGGTGGTGCGCAAGGCGATCGGCTGGTGGCTGCGGCAGAGCTGGATCGACGTCGATCCGACCTTCGGTAGCGAGCGCCGCCCCTCCCCGCCGGACAAGACCAAGGCACTCTCCCTCGGCCAGGTCGCCGCCGTCTGGCGTCTGGAGGACGTCGCGCTGCGGGACAAGACGCTCTGGCGCCTGCTCTACGAGTCGGCGGCCCGGGCCGAGGAGGTGCTGTGCCTCAACGTCGAAGACCTGTTCACCGCCGACAAGCGCGGGAGGATCAAGGCCAAAGGCGGCGCGATCGAGTGGATCCACTGGCAGTGCGGCCCGGCCCGGTTGCGCAGCTCAAAGGCATATCCGTTGGATTTTCGTCAGGACTACCGGGACCCCTATTACCGCCCGCGACGATGTTGCCCAGCATGCGCCGAGCCTGGTTGTCGGCCAGTCGTGCAGGACGAAAGAGACGAGGTAGCTGTCGGCGTCGGCTGGCAGCGACTCGAAGCGGGATGGGCGCGGCGGCTTCCCACAGCGGGCGTGCGCCGACGACGGCGGTCGCGTGCCATCGACCGGAATGACCACTGGCGCGGCGATTCCCCGGGTTCGCTTCGTTGTTTCACCGAAACATCAAATGGTTGCCGGAAGCCGCCGCAAAAGACCAGCCGATTACATTTAGCGATTGTTATATCAGTACCCGCTGAATTACGTTGAGTAGCCTGTGGATGAGCTGTGCATAAGCCGGTGGATAACCACCGCAACATGCGGATAACTGCGAGCGTTCTGTGGAAATCGTGTGGACAGGGAAAAACTCAAAATGAATTGCCGCAGACTCTTGCATGACCGTCGGGAAAGCAGTAAAAATATTTTCACCGTTGGAAACGGGAACCATCCGGGGGCGACTTCGGGACGCGGGAAGGGCTGGGAAACTGGCACTTCGCGCGGGTACTCGGTACCGGAGGGTGGCGTGCGACGCCGGGTCTGCCGGGCAACCGGCGGCCCAGCGTAACGCAGCCGGGCGAGGCCCCGTCCATCTCATACATGGAGGGGGCCTTGCTTAATTCTGTCCGATAAGACCTTTGTGCCAGCACCAGCCCGGTCGCAAACATCACGCTGGTGTCCGATAAGGGCAAGCAGGCCCGGCTCAGGGTCGCCCGAGGCTGACTACCGGGCGCGTACGGCGATGCCCGGATAGTCCAGGACAAGGCCGCTCTCGTCGTAGACCAGGGTGCAGGTGAAGTCGAAGGCAGGAGCGGCATAGCGGTAGTGCTGGCGCCCGGCCTCATCTGGCAGCCGTGCATATGTTTGTGCCAGCCGTTCGGTGCTGAGGCCGAGCGCGCGGATGTACGCGGCGGGCGTCTCCGCGCGGGCCCCGGCGGCGAGTTCCAGGCGATGTACCGGCAGTGTATTCGTCAGGGCTGATGACTCCAGGTCGACGTCCAGGCAGCCGTCGAGATACGCCGCCCGGTGGCCGTCAACATGCCAGCGGCCCTCGCCGTCGCAGGCCAGCACGGTATCGCGCAGACCCGTAGCCGTCCTGGCGGCGATACGGGCCCCGCGGGTGAGCCAGGCCGCGTCCAGTTGGATGCTGTAGGTCACGATCCAGGTTTGCGCGTCCTCGACCGCGGTGGTGGTCCCGTCAATGCGCCAACCGTCGGGCCCGGCCTGGAAGTAGGCGACCTCGAAGCCCGAGCGGGCGCCGCGGTGCTGCCAGCACGCGGTCGCGGGGAGCGGGGCGAAGGTCATCGTGTCAGTGTGGCAGAGCCTGCCCGCCGAAAGCGGTTTGAACGGCGTCCGCCGGGAGCTTACGGTTGGAGGTATGCCCGGACGGACTCGGGCGTGCCATCTTCGTCGCTGGAGCCTGTCATGAGACTTCGCCGATCGCGTCGCCGGAATCTGATCCTGCTGAGCACGCGGCCCGTCCCGGCCTCCGGCGTCCAGCAGACCGCGCGGCTCGCCCGCCGCCGGCGGTTCCGGTTCATGCGCACCGGTGCGCTGCTCACGGTCATCGGCCTCATGCGGCTGGTGCGGGTGGCGCGCGTGCGGTGGCGGATCAGTCTCGGGCTCTGCGGTGTGCTGCTCGAAGTTCTGGGCCACTCGGTGTTCAGCGGCCCCGCGCGGGGCGCCGCTGACCTGCTAGGACTGGTCGTCGTCACGGTCGCTGTGCTGAAGAGCGAGGGCTCCGCCGAGGCTAGCCGTCCGGCCGTCCCGCAGGTCGTGTGGCGCCGGCACGGTTAAGCCTGCGGCCCGGCGGGCCTCCCGCCGCCGCTTTCATCTGGCGATGGCGACAACAGCTCGCATCCCACTGCACGCGCAGGTCGGGCGGCTTGCGGAAGACCAGGCCGCGCGGCGCGCTCGGGAAGCGGGGGTCCAGGCGGAGCCCGGGGAACCTGGTCAGCAGGGACTCGACGGCGACCTGCGTTTCCAGCCGGGCCAGGTGGGCGCCGAGGCAGAAATGCGGGCCGTGCGCGAAGGCCAGGTGGCGTCCGGCGCTGGGACGGCGGACGTCGAACGTGTCCGGGTCGCCGAAGACCGCAGGATCCCGGTTGGCTCCGGTGATGGACACCGTGACCTGATCGCCGGCCCGGATGGCGGCGCCGCCGAGCCGCGTGTCGATGGTCGCGTACCGGTCGACGACCGCCGCGGCCGGCTCGAGCCGCAGTGACTCCTCGGCCGCCGCGGGCACCAGCCCAGGGTCGGCGAGTACCAGGGCGAGCTGGGCGGGGGAGGAGAGCAGGTGCAGCATGGCGTTGGCGATCATGCCCTCGGTGGTCTCGATCCCGCCGAACATCAGCACCGCCGCGTTCGAGATGGCCTCCTCCTCGGTCAGCGGCGCCTCGGCCCGCGGTGCCTCAGTCGGTGGCCGGGTGACCTGCGCCAGCAGGGCGGCCGACCCCGGTGCCGCGATCACCTCGCGCAGGCTGGCGGCGAGTTCGGCGAACGCGGCGGTCCCGGCCGGAACCGCCGCGGCATGGTCGCCGGCCGGGACCTGGGCCGCCGCGGCTTCGGCCTGTACCGCGGCCACGATCCCGTCGTACCAGCCGAGAACCCGCGCCGGGTCGGCCTGGCCAAGGCCGAGCACCTGCGCCATGACGGTGACCGCGAGCGGCCCGGCCACGGCCCGCCGCAGTTCGGCCGCACCGTGCGGCTCGATGGCCGACACCAGCCGGCCGGTCTCGGCCCGGGTGAACGAGGCGAGCCGCGCGTGCACCTCGTCGTGCCGGAAGGCGCGGTTGAACGGACCCCGGTGGCGCGCGTGCGTCGTGCCGTCCAGCGAGAGCATGCTCGGCCCGACCACCTTGGCCGTGGAGAAACGAGGGTCGTCGACGGTGAACGTCCGTGCGTCGCGGAGGACCGTCACGGCCACGTCGTACCCGGTGACGAGCCAGGCGCCGAGGACCGGCACCCAGCTGACCGGCGCGGCGGCCCGCATCCGGGCCAGTACCGGATGCGGATCGGTCTCCAGGTCGGCCAGCGTGACCAGGAGCGTCGGTCCGGGCACGGGCGGGCTAGTCGGCATCAAGGGACAAAATACCCGGGCTCCGTTACGAAACGCGTGGCTGGGGCGGCCGGGAAGCGGGCAGGGCGGGGGAGAAGGAGCCGGGGCGCGCCACCCGGTCCGTTCGGTATCATATTTTGAATTTATATTCGAAAATGAAGGACACAAGAACAGCCGGGGGAGCGGGCCTGGCCGGATAGGTTGAGCGGGTGGCGGACATGCGGATCCTGCTCATTTCGGGCAGCACCAGGCGCGGGTCGGGCAACACGGCGGCGCTGCGGACGGTGCAGGCAATGGCGCCGGAAGGGATCATGGCGGAGATGTACCAGGGGCTGGCGGCGCTGCCTGCGTTCAGCCCGGACGAGGACGAGCAGCCACCGGGTCCGGCGGCGGACCTGAGGACGCGGATCGCGGCGGCCGACGCGCTGCTGTTCTGCACCCCGGAATACGCGGGCACGCTGCCGGGCAGCCTGAAGAACCTGCTCGATTGGACGGTCGGCGGCGGCGAGATCTACGGCAAGCCCGTCGGCTGGATCAACGTGGCGATGGGCGGCCGGGGCACCGGCGCCGAGGAGCATCTCGCCATGGTGCTGCGTTACGTCGGCGCGGTCGCGGTCGACGGCGCCTGCGTCCGCGTGCCGGTCCCGCGCGACGCGGCCGGGCCGGACGGGATCATCGCGGACCCGGCAATCCGCGCGGCGCTCGGGGCCGCGCTGACCGCGCTCGCCGAGCACGCCCGCGGCTAGGCCCTCCAGGCCGGTTTACGCCTCTCAGCATTGGGTGTGCGTGGTGAATCCGGGCCAGGCTACGCTGGAAACCATCAGGGCGTTGCTGACCGAAGCGCACGGGTTCGCGGCCCGTAAGTACACGAACCACCAGGCCAAGCGCGAGCACCGATCAGCCAGGTGAAGTGCCACTGCCCGCGACCAGTCGGATGCTAGTAGGCTGGCCCGCTAGCCGAGACAGCCTGAGCGGGAGCAGTAAGAGCGGCCGCACCACGCGCCGCGGTTCAATATCCGTCAGCTGACCGATGTATTGCACTGCAAGTTGCAGCAGTATTTTCGACGAAACAGGCATCGAGCACGTCAGCTGAGGAACCGGATAGACGCGATGGCACCAACTCGTCCGACCGAACTGCACCAGCGTCGCCTGCGGCTGATCAGGGAACCAACCTCTGTGGCCGAAGCCCGCAACCAGGTCCGCGCGGTCATCGGTGCCTGGAAGGTCCCCGTCGATCCCGACATCGCGGTCCTGCTCACCAGCGACTTGGTGACCAGTGCCATCACGCACGGGGATGGTGAGACCGTCACGCTTGCCATCAGGTGCTCCCGCAGTCATCTGCGCATCGACGTCTACGACACGTCGCGTTCCCTGCCGATGGCGGTGGACGAGCCGGTCGGTACGGAGACCGGACGCGGGCTGGTGCTGGTCGCCGCTCTGTCGACCGCATGGGGCTCTTTCCGCACCCCTACGGGAGCGGCCATGTACTTCACGCTGGCCTTCCAGCCCGATCTGACCCGGGCCGGCGGTCGCGCGGCCGCGGGAGACACACGTGGAGACTGTGAGCCGTGAACCGTCTGGCTCGCCGTCCCCGCTAGTTGCACATCTAGGAAAAGACACCAACCAGTGAAGGGGTAATGTGGAAAGCGCTACGCTCAGGAGCCCGCACGAACGGCCGAGTTCAGGTTTTTACTGGATTAAGAGCTCTCTGAGTTACGCCAACGGCAATTGCGTGGAGGTAGCAAGCCTGTCCGGTGGTGAGGTCGGCGTTCGCAACAGCAGGGACTCCGCAGGGCCAATCCTCCGGTTCACGCCGGACGAGTGGCATGCTTTTCTGGGAGGTGTACGAAACGGGGAATTCGACAGTTTCGGCAGGTAGCGAGCGCACGGACGACCGATCAGAACAGAAGCAGAGGACTCCCGATTCGGGAGTCCTCAGCTTTTTTGGGTACACGACGGCCATTATGCCGTCCCGCACCTGGAAAACGACATGTTCCCTGTCACGCCGAGGCAACGTTTTGTGACAGCCATCATGGCGTCTCCGAAGCGGGACGTTGTATCTGCATCTGTGATTGGCGATTGCTGTTCATGGGGGGACTTCGGCAGCTTGGCGCCGGTGCCTGTGAGCGCTATCGGGTGAAAACCCCGGGGGAGGGGGCGGCTCGGAAGAGCGGCGAAGGCTTCGTCGGCCAGCTGGCAGCCGAAGGCGCAGTCCCCGCCCCTTGGCCATCACCGGCAGCATGACCGGATCGCGGACCGCAGCGCGTTCCTCGACCAGGTTGCGGCAGAGCGTGGCTAGCTCCAGACAGGGCCCGCTGGCCGGGGGAAGCGCAGTCGTCGCCCCGGCCAGCGGGTAGGGGCGTCGGCCGCGCGCGGATCGTTCTCTTTTGCCCGCAATTTCTGGAAACGCGAGATTTGCTGGCTACTGCGCAAATAACGTGGCGGTAACGGCAAACCTCACGACCATCCGCGAGACTGACGGATGATACCGATGTGACTCGACGGACGGCCCATGCCTCGAGCTACAGAATGAGCAACTCGTTATCGTTACGGGCTGTTCGCCATAACTGAAAATTTTCTAGCTTTTGAAAGATCCAAGCATGATGGCACGACGTCAGGCCGGCGAGCTCCGGCTTCCTGACGAGCAGGTGTGTGGCGTGCAGCCGTGGTGTTCATGAGCGCGGGATGTCATGAGACTCCGGCGGGCCGGCCCAACCGGCAGCTACCAAGAGATCAGCAGCCAAGGCAGCACGTGTAACAACAATGGCACCCGTAAGTGAAAACCGCGCTAAGCACTGCATTAACAACAATCACAGAGTAAACTTGCCGTCGCTGCAGCGTGCGCTGATTAACCGGAATTACGCAAAGCTATGGTACGGCCAGGCCGTGTCCGCAGTCGGGGACAGCGTCTTCTGCACGACGCTTGTGCTGTGGGTCTCGCAGGTTCTCGCGAGCGGCCGGTCCTGGGCCCCCGCCGCGGTCAGCGGGATCCTGGTCGCCGCGGCTGCCGCGTTTGCCCTGGTCGGACCGGTCGCCGGGGTTTTCGTGGACCGGTGGAACCGGAAGTCGACGATGATGCGGACCGAGGTGGTCCGCGCGGCGATGGTCGCGGGCCTCACCGGGCTGTCGTTCGTCCCGGTCCGCGACCTCCCCGTCGGGCTGTGGCTCGCCGTCGTGTACCTGGTCGTGTTCGTCCTGAACGCGGCCGGCCAGTTCTTCAGCCCCGCCAGGTTCGCGACGACTGGCGACGTGGTGCATGGCGAGGAGGATCGGGCGCGAGCGGTGGGCCTCGCCGAGGCCACCACGTCGGCGGCCGCGATCATCGGCCCGCCAATCGCGGCCCCGTTGCTGTTCACGGTCGGCGTCCAGTGGGCGCTGGCCGCCAACGCCGCCTCCTACGTCGTGTCCTACCTGGCCATCCGCTTCCTGCGGCTGACGCCCGGGCCTCACCGGCCAGCCCCTGCCGGAGCAGGCGAGACCAGCCTGCACGGTGAGTTCTCCGTCGGCCTGCGGCTCTTCGCGCGCAACCGGTTCCTGGTGACGCTCCTGACGGTCACGGTGATCTGCCAGTGCGGCACCGGTGCGATCAGCACGCTGAACGTGTTCTTCGTGACTCGGGATCTGCACGCGTCGTCCGGGCTGTTCGGCGTCGCCGAGACGGCGATGGGGGCTGGCTTCATCGTCGGCGCGCTAGCGGCCGGCCGCATGGTGCGGTGGATCGGTGCACGCGCGCTCACCTGGTCGGGTCTGCTGGCAACCGGCGTCCTGGCGGCTGGCTACGCGCTGCAGCGCAGCTTCCCCGCTGGCCTCGTCATGCTGGCGATCTACGCCATGCCGATCGCCATGCTGAACACAGCGGTGGCGCCGCTTCTCCTGGACGCGGTACCGCGCGAATACCTGGGCCGGGTGATGGCGGTGTTCAATCCGGTCAACCAGTTCGCGTCCATGCTCTCGGTGATCGTCTCCGGCTGGCTGACGAGCACCGTCCTGCGGAGCTTCCGCGCCTCGTTCGCTGGCATCACCGTCAACTCGGTCAGCCTGATATTCATGGTCGCCGGCGGCCTGATCTTCGTATCAGGCATACGCGCGTTCGCAGCCCTGCCCTCCGTTTCAGCACCCTCGGCGCGGTGAGCCTGCGCGTGCATGTGAATCCAGAAACTGGCAATGCCACGCATCTGATAACAGCAAGAAGCGGTTATGGCCAACGTGCCGGGAGTCTGCGGCCATGCTCTCGTGGGCTACCCGGGGGGCCGCCTGTGCCGGGCGGACAACGCAGGCATGAGAATGGACCCTCGGTAACGGGACGACCGGGCCGGAGGTGGCGTGATGAGCGGGGACAAGGTTGCTGATCTGCCCACGCCGGCGCTTATCGTCGACGCGGCGGCGCTGGATCACAACATTGCGACGATGGCGGAAGTCTTGCCGGGCGCCCGGCTGCGGCCGCACGTCAAGGCGCACAAATGTACAAGCCTGGCGCGACGGCAGGCCGCGGCCGGCCATCGGGGGTTCACCTGCGCCACGATCCGCGAGTGCGAGGGAATGGCCGCGGCGGGCCTCGGCGCAGACCTGATGCTCGCCAATGAGGTGCTGGACGCCAGCCGGGTAGGCGCGCTGGTCGACGGCGGTGCTCGGGTAACGCTGGCCGTCGACTCGGCCGAGACGGTCGACGCGGCCGCACGTGGCGGTGTCCGCGAGGTGATCATCGACGTCAACGTCGGCCTACCCAGGTGCGGATGCCTGCCAGCTGACGCGGGCAAGATGGCCGGCCTGGCTCGTGATCGCGGCCTGGCGGTGCGCGGGGTCATGGGATACGAGGGCCACGTCATGGGCCTGGAGGACGGGGCGGAACGGGCGGTCCAGTGCCGCCGGTCGATGGAGCTGCTGGTAGCCGCGGCCGCCGATGTAGGCGGCGATCTAATTTCCGCAGGCGGCACTGGCACCTACGACTGCAACACCTGGGCCACCGAGATCCAAGCCGGCTCTTATGCGCTGATGGATGCCCAGTACAGCAGGCAGGGTCACCCGTTCAGGCAGGCCGTGTTCGTGCTGGCGAGCGTCATCTCCAGTGCGCCGGAGTGGTCAGTGGCCGATGCCGGCCTGAAGGCATTCGGCATGGATCATGGCAACCCCGAGCTTGGCGGCTCGCAGGTCTGGTTCTGCTCGGACGAACACACGACATTCGCGCCGCCCAGGCACGTCGGCGACCGCCTTTGGCTAATCCCGGCGCACGTCGATCCGACCATGGCCTACCACGAGCGGCTTTACCTGGTCTCCGGTGACGATGTAGTGGACTGCTGGCCCATCGACATGCGCGGCTGGTAGAGCCCGCCCCCCGCGGGCAGCCGAAGACCTGCTCAAACGCGGCATGTTCCGCGACGGCCGCGGCAACTGGACCCTTGCCTGTGCCTGGAGGAAACGTTCGGTGACTGCCGTGACGCCGGACGAGTTGAAAGAGCGGGCGGTTCTGGATCAAGCGGATCACGATCTCGAAACGGATGCGGGCCAAGCTGAAAGCGGTCAAAGACCAGCTCAGGCGGCGCATGCATCAGCCCATTCCGGTGCAGGGCCGCTGGCTGGCCAGCGTGGTGCGCGGGCACATGGCCTACTACGCCGTGCCCGGCAACGCCAAGGCAGTGAGGGCCTTCCGTGACCAGGCGACCAGGCACTGGCACAAGGCGCTGCGGCGCCGGAGCCAGAAAACCCGGATCAACTGGACGCGGATGCACCGGATCGCGACCCGGTGGCTACCACCCGCCCGCGAGATGCATCCCTTCCCCGAGGCGCGCTTCGCCGCCACTCACCCAAGGTAGGAGCCCAGTGCGGTAGTCCCGCACGCTGGGATCTGTGCGGGGGGCCGCCCGTAAGGGCGGTCCCTACCGCGACCCATGATCAGCTGCAGCGGGACCTTCTGATCGCCGAGGTGGGTCGCGGCGGAGTGGCGGAGCTGGTGAAGGTCCAGGCCGCCGGTGTGCTTCTTGAACAGGATCCGGGCGCGGTCGTAGCCCAGGCGGCCCCGGCCGGTGTGCGGGCAGATGTCACGGCGCGCGGGCCGGCGCGCGGGCACTGGCCTGCGGCTGGCCAGGAACAGCGGCCCGCTGGCGCGTGAGGTGCCGTCGGGCAGGCGCAAGAGCCGGGGCAGCAGGTGCGCGGTGCCGGTGTCCCAGTAGACGAACTCGGTGTCGCCGCCCTTGGACCGGACGGCCGCGCGGCGCTGCTCGAGGTCGAGGTCCTCGACGTTCAGGGCGAGGATCTCGCTGGCGCGGGCGGCGGTCTCGTACAGCATCCGCCACAGCGTCTTCTCCCGCAGCGGGACGTCGCGGCGGGACAGCAGCCGCTCGACGCGAGCGCGGGGCAGCGCCCGGGTGGCGTCGTTGTTCTCCTTGCGCCGCTCGGCGTCGGGCGGCAGCTGCGGGGCGGGCCACCGCTTCTTGGCGACGCACCAGGTCAGCCAGGACACGACTGCGGCCCGGTTGCGGTTCCACGTCGCCGGCGCGCTTTCACCCCACAGGCGGCGCAGCGCGCCGGCGATCTCGTCGCCGGGCACGGCGGCGAGCGGCCTGCCCGGGCCGAGCTCGGCGGCCAGGCGGTCGAGCACGCCGGCGTAGGCGCGGCGCGTGTTGGGGCTGGCCGCCCGCGGCGAGGACAGGAACGCGTCGGCCGCCTCGGCGAGGGTGACGGCGCCGCCCCGGATCCCGGTCACGCTGGTGCCCGCCTGCTGCCCTGCCATGCCGCCTCCGCCGTGCCGCTGGTGATGTACCGGGTAACGTGCGCGAGTCGCGCGGCCGCCGCCGACCGGGACCGGCTGGTCGGCCAGGGTCGTGCCCGCTGATGTACCGGATAACAGCCCATTATCCGAGCGCCAGCGCCAAGGCGGTTACGGCCGGCCATTCGCTTATGCTCCAGGCGGGCCCGGCCAGGGTGCCGAACACGGAAGACCCAAGGTAATACGCGAACAGGTACAGGAAAGCAGCCTGCCCGGACACCACGCCCCCCGGCGTGGGCAGGCCCGGCGAAATTCCCGCCGCGGGGTGAAACTTTTCCGGCCCGGGGAGGCGACAGTTAGGACATGGACAGCCGCCCGGGCGATGAGACGCTGCTTCTGGCCGTCGCCGAACGCGACATGGGCGCCTTCCGCACGCTGTATGAACGCCACGCCGGCTGGCTCGCGATCCGGCTGGCCCGGCGGTGCAACGACCGTGACCTGGTGGCGGACGCGATCCAGGACACCTTCGTCGCCGTCTGGCAGAGGCCGCAGGGGTTCCGCGGCGACGGCGACATCGCGGCGTGGCTGTGGGGGATCGCGATCCGCCGGCTGGTGAGCCGCCTGCGGACCCGCAGCAGCGTCGCCGCCGTGTTCGAGCACGCCGGAACCGTACCGGCCGCGGAAGACCAGGTGCTGCTGTCGGTTGAGTACGGCGACATCGGCCAGGCGCTGGCCCGGCTGTCGCCGGAGATGCGCGCCGTCATCCAGGCCGTCGTGCTGGACGGCCTGTCGGCCAGGGAAGCGGCGCAGCTGTTGCACGTGCCGGTGAGCAGCGTGAAGACCAGGCTCTACCGGGCCAAGGCGCACCTGCG
>WNGK01003428.1_pt1 | contig 23803 bp, 26 predicted proteins | sample 5400601 | NCBI WGS metagenome assembly WNGK01 (sample SAMN13153376, study PRJNA577476) | soil metagenome | isolation source: 60 cm soil or saprolite under Garry oak tree replicate 1 | place: USA:California | collected 2016-06-15
TCAAGCATATGTGGACAAAGGGACTGAGTACTACGAGGAAAGATTCCGCCAACAACAAATCCAATTACTCCGAAAAAGGGCTGCCAAACTTGGACTCCAGATCGCGGAGATTCAGGCTTGAAAGAGTTTTTGGAGAGAGAAGAATACGGAGTTCCACCACCACCGCCAAAGGTCAGCCCGCTACTCTTTATTATGAATCCAAAGTTGTCGCCGCTACCGTCGTTTGGGTTAAGTCCAATAATGACGCTGTCGGCGAAAGCACTGGCAGAAATCACCAGCAGGAATGTCGGAAGTGCCCACAAAAACCGCTTCATGGTTCCTCCTTTATGGGCCATCTCAATAAACGTTTGCTAATCTAGAGAAGCACATGCTTCTCCACGGCATCTTTTCTCCCATCACGACGCCGTTCTACCCAGACGGACGCGTGTACCTCAAAAAGCTCGAGCACAACGTCGAGCGGTATTCGAAGACTCCAGTTGCGGGAATCACGGTGCTCGGTTCGACTGGGGAGGCAGTCATGCTTTCGGGCCAAGAGCAACGCGAGGTGCTGAAGACTGCCTGCGAAACCTGTGCGCCAAGCAAGGTCCTGATCGCCGGAACCGGCGCCGAGTCGGCCATTGAGACTCTGCGCCTGACCAAGTACGCGGCCGAGATTGGCTATGATGTCGCGCTGATACGCACACCGTTTTTTTACCGTCGGCAGATGCAACCAGCCAATATGTTGGCCTTTTATAGGACGGTCGCCGACCACTCGCCGCTTCCGGTGATGATTTACAGCGTCCCAGCGTTCACAACCTACGACATTCCGGTTGAGCTGGTCGCCGAATTGTGCGAGCATCCGAATATTATCGGCATCAAGGAATCCAGCGGCGATATTGAAAAAGTCCGGCGCATGGCGGAGAGCACACGTCACGTCAAACGTACTGCAACCGTAACTGAGACCTTCACAGCAGTCACGCCTCGCATGTTGAAGTCGCCGGAAAAAGGAGACCAGGGCGGGGAACTGGTTTCCGTGGCTGCGCTGGCCGGATCATTGCCAGCTGGACCGTCGAAACCGGCATCTTCGGCCGTAAGAGTCGTCAGCGGAATCAAGACTCGCCAGAAAGAAGTCGGATTTCAGGTGCTGGTAGGCGCGGCGCAGAAACTACAGCCTTCGCTTGACGCTGGCGCAGTGGGCGCGATCCTCGCGTTCGCTTGTCCAGCTCCGACTGCTTGCTATGAGATTTATGCGGCATGGAAGGAAGGCGACGCCAACCTCGCCGGCTTAAAACAAGCTCGAATCAATTCTGCCGCAGCCAGGATTGTGGGGGAACTCGGTATCGCGGCCATCAAGTACGCTCTGGATCTGAACGGTTACTACGGAGGTCCGCCTCGACTGCCGCTGCTGCCGCTGACTGGGGATCTGAAAAATGAAGTCGAGCAATTGATGGCTGATATCCGGAACTAACCCACTTTCATTGAGTCACCCCAACAGTCCGACGGGTGCCCCGTCCTTGTCTCTCCGTTCTTTGGAGAGACAGGGCGGGATTCTTTCTGTGGATCCAACGTGGTGTGTCTGTGGACAGCAACCTTGCATCGCTCGCGGCACATCCCTTACACTTAGAACGAACGTTCGAACTTGGCCCATGGCTTCCCCTGCCCGCCTCCGACAAACCGCTTTACGCCCGGCTAGAAGGCCCTGTACGAGCGAGCCGGACTCCAACCCTCAACTCAACAAAATCCTAGAGCATGCCACCGAGGTCTTTTGTGATAAGGGATACGAGGGCGCTTCCATGCGCGACATCGCGCGGGCGACAGGTATGTCTCTGGCGGGGATGTATCACTACCTGGGCTCGAAAGAGCGTCTGCTCTATCTGATCCAGAAACATACTTTCTCCACAATTCTCGAACGGCTGCACCAAAGCCTGGAAAGTGCGTCTGGCACCGAGCAGGGAATCCAGGCCTTGATTCTGAATCATCTGGAATATTTTCTTGAGCACCAACAGGCCATGCAAGTATTGTCCCGTGAGGACGAAGTGCTTCAAGGCGATTACGGTCGTGCCGTGGCTGAGATCAAGCGCGAGTATTACCGGATGTGTCGCGAGTTGCTGAACCGCTACAAAAAAGAAAAGGGACTACAATTTGACAGTCGTACAGCAGCGCTTTCGCTGTTCGGCATGATGAACTGGATTTACACCTGGTACAACCCGCGCCTGGACGGTGGAGCGGAGCAGTTGGCCAGGAAAATGGGAAACATCTTTTTTCGAGGGATTGACGACGGCGCTTGAGGGCTAGCCGCGATGCGCTTCACAGCAGGAGGAAAAATCATGGCGACCACATTGCAACCAATAACAGAAACGGCCAAGCAACTCGTCAACTACCACGTCGACGGCGGTGTGGCGGTGATCGAGATGAATGATCCGCCAGCAAATACCTACACGTATGAAATGAACCGGCAGCTCGACGACGCCATCCTGAAGGCGCGCATGGACAACGATGCCTACGTGATTCTGCTGACGGGCGCGGGCGACAAGTTCTTTTCTGCGGGCGCCAATATCAAGATGCTGGCCAGCGTCGATCCGACATTCAAGTATTACTTCTGCCTGCACGCCAACGAAATGCTGCTCCGTCTTGAGCACACGCCCAAGTTAGTAATTGCGGCGATCAACGGACACTGCGTTGGGGGCGGGCTGGAAATCGCCATGGCGGCCGACCTCCGCATCGCCCGCAAAGATGCCGGGAAGATTGGCTTACCCGAAGTAAACCTCGGCGTGCTGCCTGGCACCGGTGGAACCCAGCGTCTGTCGCGGCTTGTGGGCAAAAGCAAAGCCATCGAGCTGATGGTCACGGGAAACACTTTTTCTTTCGAAGAGGCGTTGGAACTCGGCATCATCAACGACATTTACGAGCGCGAAGGCTTCATGGAAAACATCATGGAGTACGCGCGCCAGTTCTGCCCGCCCAACAAAGCCGCGAAAGCCGTGGGACGGATCAAGCGCGCAGTGCAGACCGGCTGGGAGATCCCGATGGAGTCGGCGCTTGCTGTCGAGCGGGAAAACCAACAATTGCTTTTCCAAAGCGAGGATGCAAAAGAAGGCTTGGCGGCATACGTGGAGAAGCGTCCGGCGGAGTTCAAGGCGAAATGAAAAAGCATCAACCACAGAGGGCACGGAGGAGCACAGAGGTTGAATCAGTTTTCCTCTGTGTTCTTCTGTGCCCTCTGTGGTGAAAAGGTTTTTGACTTATGCCCGGCAAAGTAGCAAAAATCGGAACCTTCAGTGATTGGGTTGGCCTGTTCGACGACTGGCGCAAAGAGATTGGCGTCAACCGCGACGAGATCGCCAGCTTCAACTTCGATACTCTTTTCGGCGCCATCGAAACCGACGAAATCCAGTTCGGACACTTCAAGGGCAAACGCAAGTGGGAGAACCTCCGCCAGGTGCCCACCCAGCAGATGCGCGACGCTCTCCTGAACATGATCGTCTATCAGGGCGACACCGAATTTGCCAGCGTCGAACAGCAGCGTCATCTGTTTGAGACTGCCCCCACAGACTGGGACCGGAAGGCGATCACGCGCGTCATGATCGAAGAAATGCGGCATGGCTGGCAGATGTGCGCGTTGCTTGTCGATCACTTTGGATACTCCGGCAAAGTCGAAGCGCAGAAGATGCTCGAGCGACGCGCCTTTGAGAACAAGCGCCTGCTCGGCGCCTTCAACGTTGACGTTGATAACTGGATGGATTTCTTCACCTACACAGATTTTGTCGATCGCGACGGTAAATTCCAATTGCAGATGCTGAAATATTCAGCGTTCGCGCCGCTTGGCCGCTCCATGTCCTACATGCTGCGCGAAGAAGCCTTCCACATGGGCACCGGCAACGACGGCCTGCGCCGTCTCGTGCAGGCGGGAATCATTCCGGCGTGGCTGATCCAGAAATACTTGAACAAATGGATTTCCTGTTCCTACGACCTGTTCGGCACCGACCATTCTTCCTCGGCCCACTGGGCCTACGTCTGGGGAATCAAGGGACGCTACGATGAGCCTGCGAACGAAAAAGAAGCTGAACTCGACGATCTGAACGATTACAACCGGCACCTGTATCGCGACGAAGTTGCCGGGCTGGTTGAACGACTGAACAATGTGCTCAAGCTGGGTGAGCCCAAGCTCTACGCTCCGGACATTAAGTTCAATCGCGCCATTGGCCGTTCGGCGGGCCAGAAGTTCCATCCGCAAACCGGAGAACAACTCGACGACAAAGCCTACGAGCAGCAGTTGGCCGACTTTCTGCCGAGGGCCGCCGATAAGAAGTTGCTGCTCGAGATCATAAGCAACGAAAAGAAATGGATTGTGCCGAAAGAAGGCGGGCGCGATCCGCTGGAGACGATTAGTGAGCCGAGGAAGTCGGCAATTAATCTTTGAGCGGCACTGACCGTGCGGGAACGGGCCCCTCACACTTCAGACCGGGCAGGCCCAGGGGAACAGAGTTTTCGATGCCGACAGAAATCACTGCTCAAATGCGGATCGGGCTGAAGAGTGGCGCTCCGGTCGCACAAATCACGCTGAATAACCCACCCCTGAACATCATCGACATTCCGATGATGGAGGAACTGGCCGCGGCTCTGGCGGAAATCGACACCCATCCGGAAATTTCTACCATTCTCTTTCGCGGAGAAGGAAATTGTTTCTCCGCTGGAGTGGACGTTCGCGCGCATACGCCGGACAAGGTCACCCTGATGCTGGAGAAATTCCACAGCGTGATCCGCGCGCTGGTTGCTACTAAGAAGGTCACAATCGCCATCGTCCACGGCCAGTGTCTGGGCGGGGGAGCCGAACTGGCCATGATGTGCGATGTCGTGATCACCGCCGACGATGCAATCTGGGGATTTCCCGAGATCACACTGGGATGTTATCCGCCAGTGGCCGCAACCGCTCTAAGCGCGCTGATAGGCCAGAAGCGAGCTGCAGATTTAGTCCTCACGGGAACAACGATCCTGGGAAGCGAGGCGTCCGAGATCGGACTGGCTACTCGCGCGGTAGCGCAAGACCAAGTGGAGTCGGCCGTCGCAGAGACACTGGACCGATTGAAGAAAGTAAGCCCAGCCGCGCTTGCGATCTCTAAGAAGGCTATCTACGGCTGGGACTCAATTCATTTCGATAAGGGGCTGGCGCGGGCCGAGAAAATCTATCTCGAAGAGTTGATGAAGACAGAAGACGCAGAGGAGGGCATACGAGCGTTCCTGGAGAAACGAAATCCGGAGTGGAAGGGCAGATAGCGCCGTGCAAAAAATCTTCGCACTTGATGTGCGGGACCCCATTTTGGGGCGTAGCCGGCGCTGCCGGATGCGCCTATTTGTCATACCTTTCGTACTCGCGGCTGGTCGATGCTGATTTTTCGTGGTCCCACGATTGGCAGTCGATCCTGACCGGCGCGGTCTGGATTGTGCTGATTACCGGACTGCTGTCCGAGACACGATGCTGGCGCGAGCGGATCTTTTTTGGGTTCGTCTTTGTCAATTTTACTCTTTGGTTTGTGATTTCGGTATGGACAACGGCGCCAATCAGCGCGGTTCGGGATTTGCGAAGACTTTCCTTTGCACTGTGGGCGCTGGCGGCGGTGGCGAGCATCGTGACGATATTCGGCTTTAATGCCCCAGCCGGAGCCACAACTGAAGACCACGAGCGCGATAGCCCCGAAGGGGCGAAATAATTCAGCCCAGGGCGTAAGCCCTGGGTATGCTGAGAAACGACGCGAGTCCCGTAGGGACAAAACAGAACCAAGATGGATTATGAAATCACTCCTGAAGATGTAAAAAACATGTCCGAGCGCGGGCACTCTTTCATGCTGCTCGATGTCCGTGAGCCGTGGGAACACCAGACGGCGCACATCGAAGGTGCAATCCTGATTCCTATGGGCGACGTGCCCAGCCGCGCCCATCAGGAACTCGATCCCGAAGAACACATCATTGTCTATTGCCACCACGGCGTGCGTTCGATGAATGTGACCGCATGGCTTAGGCAGCAAGGATTCGAGAAAGCGCAATCCATGGCTGGTGGGATTGACGCTTGGTCGCGAAGCGTGGATGGCAAAGTGCCGGTGTATTGAAAGAAGCTTCTAGCAACCAGTTCTTGCTAGAAACTAGTAGGTAGAAGCTGAGTTTCATGAAAAAGCAACTCCTAAACCTCCGCGTCAACGAGCGCTCGTACGAGATCGCCATCGAGCCAAATAAGTTGCTGCTTGATGCGCTCCGACAGGAACTCGACCTCACTGGCTCGAAACGTGGGTGTGATGATTCATCGTGCGGTGCTTGCACTGTGCTAGTTGACGGCACGCCAATGCTCGCTTGCACGATGCTGGCAGCGAGTTGCGCAGGCCAGGAGATCACAACTGTCGAAGGCGTGAGCGAGCACGGCGCGCTGGCCGCGATCCAGAAAGCGTATGGCGACTGGGGAGGCGCGCAATGCGGCTTCTGCACTCCCGGCTTCATGATGACGGTAAAACACCTGCTGGCCATAAATCCGAATCCGTCCGAAGAAGATGTTCGCGCCGCTTTGAGCAGCAATCTTTGCCGATGTACTGGGTACAGCCAGATGTATGAAGCGATCAAAGCTGCGATTGAGGCGGAGAGAAAAGGACAAAATACTGTGGCGGTGAGTCAATGACTTACGTAGTCGTCACCATCAAGAGGATCAAGGATCTTGATGCGTTCCGTGACTATGCCGTCCGCGTAGCGCCGATCATTGAGCGGCACGGCGGAAAGTATGTCGCGGTGGACAAAACGCCGGATGTGCGCTCCGGCGAATGGCCTTTTGTGCGCACCGTGATCGTTGCCTATCCCACCTTTGCCGCAGCGCAGGGCTGGTGTGACTCTCCCGAGTATCAGGAGATCATTCCTATCCGCATGCGCGCCATTGATGCCAACATCGTGATCGTGCGCGACTCCAAGGAAGCCGGCATCGATATGGATCCGCGAAAGAGTGGCGCATGAGCAATCGGTTCTCCATAATCGGCAAACCCATCGCCATGGTTGACGCCGCTGGCAAAACCACCGGCGCCGGCAAGTACACTGACGACCTGTCGCTTCCAGGAATGCTCATTGGGAAAATCCTGCATTCGCCACATCCTCATGCGCGGATCAAGCATATCGATACCAGCCGCGCTGAAAAGCTCGACGGAGTGGTCGCAGTTGTCATTGGGTCAGACGCCCCGAATCCATACGGAATTCTTCCCGTGGGGCACGATGAACACGCACTCGCTCTCGACAAAGTCCGCTACGTCGGCGACAACGTGGCTTGTGTAGCCGCACTTGATGAAGCCGCGGCAGAGAAAGCTCTCGAACTTATTGAAGTCGAATATGAGGTCCTGCCGGCCTATTTTGATCCGGAAGCGGCGCTGAAGGCCGAGCGCGACCTGATCCACGACAACAAGCCGCACAACATCGAGAAGGACTATCACCACGTCTTCGGCGATCCGGAAAAGGGCTTTGCCGATGCCGACCACATTGCCGAAGCTCGCTTCATCGCCAATGAAGTCACGCACGCGGCGATGGAACCGCACTCCACGTTGGCTTCTTTCGAACTCGACTCGCAAACCGGACAACTCGGTCGACTCACGGTGTGGTCGTCAACTCAGGTGCCCTACTACTTGCAGCACAAACTATCGCTCGTTCTCGAAATGCCGATGTCGCAGATTCGCGTCATCAAGCCGCTGGTCGGCGGAGGCTTTGGCGGCAAGAGCGAAGTCATTCCTCTAGAAATCATCGCTGCCATAGCCGCGCGCAAGGCCAAAGCCCCGGTGAAGATCACGTACACTCGCGAAGAAGTTTTCTGGGCACATCGCGGCCGCCCGCGCACCATCATCGACCTCAAGACTGGCGTCACCAACGATGGCCGTATCACCGCCGTCAAAGCCCGCGTGGTGCAGGACGGCGGCGGCTATTGCTCCTACGGCGTGGTAACGATCCTCTATTCCGGCGCGCTGCTCGGCGCCCTCTACGATATTCCAAACATTCAATACGACGGCTGTCGCGTGCTCACCAACAAGCCCGCCTGTGGGGCGATGCGCGGCCACGGCACAGTCAACGTCCGTTTTGCATTCGAGTCGCAGCTCGACGAACTTGCCGTCATGCTGGGTATTGACCCTGCCGAGATTCGCCGCCGTAATTTGCTTAAGCCGCCGTGCGTCACGGTCAATGGTTTGCGGGTGCAAAGTTACGGCCTGCCGGAGTGCATTGAGAAGGTCGTCGAACGTTCGGGTTGGATAGATCGCAAAGGCAAGCTGCGGAAGTCGCGTGGGCTGGGGATCGCGTGCAGCCACTACGTGAGCGGCGCGGCCAACTCGATTATCCGCTCCGACATGCCGCACTCGACGGTAAACATCAAAATTGATCGCGATGGTGGAGTCGTGGTTTACACCGGTGCGTCGGAAATCGGCCAGGGCTCGGACACTATGACGGCGCAGATTGCGGCAGAAGTCCTTGGCTGCTCGCTTTCGCGCGTGAAGATTATCGCCGCCGACACAGACCTCACACCCATTGACATTGGCTCCTACTCCAGCCGTGTGACGTTCATGGCGGGAAACGCAACGCTGCGTGCCGCAGAAGAAGTGAAGAAGCAGATTGCCTTAGCAGCGGCGAAGAAAATGAACTGCTCGCCTGACGACCTGGTCTTCCGCGATGACAAAGTCTCCAGAAATGGCCATGTAGGGACGGGCGCCCTCGCCCGTTCGGTCCCCGCGATCTATGCGGGGACACCCTCCGTGCCGGGTGCCCCATCCTTCTCGCGTTCTTCGCGAGAAGGTGGGGATTTTACTTCCGTCTCCGGCCGCGTCGAAAATCAGATCCTCCGTGGCTCACTACAACAAAAGCGGAAAGAAGAAGAAGGCCCGAAAGACTCGATGAGCTTCGAAGAAGCCGTAGTCGGCGCCATTGATTTCCATGGAACGCTCACCGGAACCGGCTCCTACGCGCCTCCTCCCGAAGCTCGCGGCGGCAAGCATAAAGGCGGTGGCGTAGGGCCATCGCCCGCCTACTCGTACTCGGCGCAAGTCGCGGAAGTGAGCGTGGACGAAGACACTGGCGAAGTCACAGTTCACAAGGTCTGGGCGGCACACGATTGCGGACGCGCGCTAAACCCGGTTTCTGTCGAAGGCCAAATCATCGGTTCGGTATGGATGGGGATGGGACAAGCGCTCACCGAGGAGATGATTTGGAAAGATGGCCTGCTTATGAACCCAGGTCTGCTCGAATATCGGAGTCCATCGTCAGTTGAATCTCCCGAGGTTGAAGCAATCATCGTCGAGAGCATCGATCCTGAAGGCCCGTTCGGCGCGAAGGAATGCAGCGAAGGATCGCTGGCAGCGACCATTCCAGCGATTGCGAATGCTATTTATGACGCAGTGGGAATCCGTTTGCACGAGTGCCCCTTCACGCCCGAGCGCGTACTTGCCGCGTTGCGTGCAAACAAGAGCGCCAAAGCGCTGAACCTAACCGAAGGCGTTGATCCGACAGCCCCCGCGCGTTTCCGTGAGCACGGCGGGGCACTGTGTTTCAAAGAAAAAGGACCACCGCGTCACGAGAGGAAGAATGGATCACCACAAACCGTGTAGGGGCAGGTGCCCTCACCTGCCCGCCAGAGCGAAGCTCGGGACAGGTAGGCGAGCAAAGCCGACCCTCCCAGATGAGGCCATCTGGGCCTGCAAGATTGTATGAGCCTTCCTGACTTTCAACTCGCCCGCCCGCGCAGTCTTCCCGATGCCATAGCGTTCCTACGCGCGCACGAAAACACCCGCGTCCTCGCCGGAGGAACTGACCTGCTCCCTTCCATGGGGCAGAAACTCTTCGAGCCAGAGCATGTCCTCGACATCCGTCAGGTGCGTGAGCTGAGAGCAATCCGCGAGACGGAGCAGGGAACTGAGATCGGCGCGCTGACTACACTGCACGAAATCGAGCACTCGAATTTCCTGGCACAGCACTACCCTGTTCTGGTCGAAGCTGCGAAGACTGTGGCTTCCCCCCTTCTCCGGAACATGGGAACTATTGGCGGAAACATCTGCCTCGACACGCGCTGCCTCTGGTACAACCAATCGTTGACGTGGCGGAAGTCTTGCGGCTTCTGCATCAAGAAAGACGGCGATCTTTGCCACGTTGCTCCCGGCGGAACAAAATGCTGGGCGGCGTTTTCCGGAGACACGCCTCCGGCCCTGCTGTGCTTGAATGCGGAAATTGAAATTGTCAGCGAATCGGGGACACGGCGTCTCGCGCTGCGGGATTTCTATACCGGCCTTGGCGATTCACATCGCAAGCTGGCTTCGAATGAGTTGCTCACTCGCGTGATCCTGCCGAAATCCTCGGCCGGTTATCAGGGAGCCTATCGGAAACTGCGGATCCGCGGCTCAATTGATTATCCGCTGGCTGGCGTGGCAGTTGCCTTGAAGCGGTCAAATGGCCATGTCGAAGATCTTCGCATCGCGATGACTGCCGTGAATCCGGCACCGGTGCTAGTGAGCGGCGTGACTGCACTGCTCAAAGGCAGCCACATCGACGAAGCCATCGCCGAGGCAGCAGGTGACCTCGCGGCCTCGACAGCCAAGCCTCTGACTACATCCGCTCTGACTCCGGAGTACCGGCGTGAGATGATTCGAGTTTTCACGAAGAGAGTGGTATTGGCGCTTGCCGCAAGATAGTCTTTCGCAGAATTATTTCTGGGCGGTTTCCGGACCTGGAATAGTGATGGGAACGTCCACAGTTCCGATCTTCTGGCTAGTGCGATCAATCGCTCCCAGCCTGAGCACGTATTTCCCGGGCTTCAATTCAAGGTCGAGATGCCCAGGAAAACCCGTTTGCCTGTTTGTAGGTCTCAAGCCGCATGGTTGCGTCCACCGTATTGGACGCCACTCCCGACTCTTCTAGCTTCTTGTCCAAAGCGACGGCCATGAAATCCACAATCGTCAGCTTACGTTGATCGGGTCCGTCAGTAAAAATCAGATCGCCGGGATTAATTGCGAAGTCGATGCTGACGCTCTTGCGACCCGCATCCGGCGGCAGTACCGCCACTTTGAGCAGCAAGCGAGTGCTCTCTGGGACCGATGGCTGCATGGCCAAAGCGAGTAGACGAGCGGCATCCTTCTGCTCGGCCGGTTGATCCGGAATGGCATAGTATCCGTTCCGGTACCGGATCTTCACTCCTTCCATTGCGAGCTTGACTGCTATTTTCCTGTACTTGCTATTCCAGGCGTGGTCCTGGGGAACATAGGCGAGCGTGTAATAGTTTGTGCCCTCGTCCAGGCTTCGCAGCATCAGCGCGCGCAGATCATTTTGATTGTAAAAAGCTTCACCACCAGTTTCTTTCGCAATTTCATTTACCGTAAACTCGGTGTTCCAGCGCGCAAGTGTTTGGAGTTGGTCTCGAGAAAAACCTATCGTAGGTATTCCCATTTGGATACCACTGGGCGCATGCACTTCCAGCCCGCGCACGTTGATCGGATAAACCGCAATCTGCGACGAAGCCAACAGGCTTGACAACTCGTGCACCTCTCGCTGGTAAAGAAGGTAATGCAACTGGCGGGCGTCGTTGTCGAACTCGGGACCAAAGGCCAATGGGAAGTTTCCGGAGAGCCAGATCAAGTTCTTGCGTCCCGGATATCCAGCCACTGCCTGGGCTAAAGCTCGTAAGCTGGCAAGCATTGATCGGATACGAACCTCGGTTTGATAGGCCTCATACCCCTGCAACGCCCGCTCAATCGAGAGTGGACTGGAGACTGGCCCGCGATAATGGCCGAATCTGTGTCCATATCGGTGGCGTCTTGTACTTCCTGTTGGCTGGTCAGGAATGAGCATTTTCGTTTTTGTCGAGAATGGATTTGGCCGCCGCCACAAGCGCATCCGAACTTTGCGTGAAACCCTGCAACATCTGCAGGCTTGAGCCGAGCACGAATAGAGCAACGGGTTGCCCGGCCGGCAGGGCGCTGAGAAACTTAAGCATCTGCTGACGCGCGTACGTACCATCTGAGAACTCCATATCCAACATATCCATCAGAACGATCGTGATCGGATGATCGGGCGCCGGCGCCGAGAAGTTTGTGTATTGATGCGGAGGCAACGGGATCTGGGGTGCTGGCCGTTGCGCGGCGTCAGACGCCGCGTGCGCGCTGAACGCCGAAATGCGCTGCGGCTTGCCGTTTTCGAGCAAAGTGAAATCGCCGGGCTTGAGACCCCGAACAAATTCAGCGTGCTTGCCGGTAACGACCACGTCCACCAAAACCAGCCGGCTGGTGGCGTGGAAGGTTGGCACGGCATTGTCCGCCGGCGAAGACGCGGGACTCACAGCCGCAGGAGGACTCACGGTCTGTCCCAGGACAGATCCGCAAATCAAAATGAAGACGCAACAGAAGCCAGCGCGCATTCGACCCACTGCTCTTCTATTTCGAAGATGCCTGCAATTCGGGTACAGTCAGCGGCACATCCACCGTCCCAATCTTGCGGCTGTTCCTGTCCACCACGCCGACTCGCAGTGTGTAACTTCCCGGCTTCACTTCAAATTCCTGATGTGCCGGAATATAGGAACGCATCACATTTGCGTAAATATTCGGAGGGATGTCCTTGTCAATAGCGCCCCCGTTCTCAGCCGAGGGCTTTCCACTCTTGTCCCACGCCACTGCCATCAGATCCAGCATCAAATGTTTGCCGTTCTCGGGTGTGTCCGTAAACGTGACATCGTGCGCATTGATCGCGTAATCAATTCGCACCGTCTTGTTAGTCGCATCCGGTGGGAGCACCTGCACCTTGATCAGCAACATCGTCGAAGTCGGCGCTTCGGGATGCATTGAAACCTTAAACAGCTCAGTAATCTGGTCGTCATCAGCCTTCGCGTTCTGGTTCTGGAATGTGTCCTGCACTCCGTAATAGCCGCGCCGGAAAGTGAGCTTGGTCCCATTCTCCGAGCACTTCACTTCGATCTTGCGATATTTGCCATCCCATTTGTGATTTTCCGGTGTGTACGCGAGGGTGTAGTAGTTTGCGCCTTCCTGCATGCTGCGCGACAAGGCAGCTTTCAAATCGTTGCTACCGTAGAAAGCCTGGCCCCCGGTCTCCTTGGCAATGTCGGTCATGGAGTCGTGATCGTCCCATTCCCTGGTAGTTTGTCGCGTCGCCATGATGTCCCGCATGTCCCGTATCCGAGCGTTTGAACCGTACGCGTTCCCCGTCGAGACATCCATGCCCGTGCCCGTACTGATGGTTCCGCGAATATCAATCGGATAGACGGCAACCTGTGAGGCGGTCAGCAACGCTGCCGTGGCGCGCACCGGCGGAGCTTTGGCACGAAGATCCTGCGCATGGCTGTTTCTCTGAAAACCGCCCGCGGCTTCGTCGCTAGCCCGGTTTTTCGGCAGGAAGTCAGGGCTAAAGCGAATCGGGAACTCGGCTGAGAGCCACAGCAAATTCTTACGTCCCGGATAAGCGGAAACGGCTCTCGCCAAACTTGCCAGCGCGGCCAGCGTCAAATCCATGCGCTGCATTTCTTGATAATTCTGCTCCGCCGCGAGCGCAGTCTGAATGCCCGATGTTACTGGCGCGAGCGAGGCCGTGTTTAGCGTTGTCAGGTTTGACGCCGCCCCGCCACCTCCGGGCGTGCCACCCGGTGGACCAACCGATCCCGGGCCGGCATTTACCTGCAGATTAGACGCGACAGTCTCGTCTTCTTGTCGGTTTGCCTCAGAAGTCATCAGCGGCGAGGTATCCCGCAAAAAGCATTCTAGCTGCGGCCACCAGTGTGTCCGAATCTCCCGTGAAGCCTTGGATCGTTCTCAGCCGTGTTCCCAGTGCAAACAGCGCCACCCGCTGTCCCGGCGGCAGCTCTTTCAGAAACCCGATCATCTGCTTGCGGGTGTACGCCTGGTCTTGGACTTGAGTATTCAGTACGTCCATCAGCACGATCGTGAGCGGCCTCTCGGGATCCGCGATTGCGTAATTCGTATATTGGTTCGGAGGAAGTTTGATGGGCGCAGCTGGCTTCGGCGGAACCGCAGGCGCGGCGTGCATTGCGAACGCGACCACTTTCTGGGGTTTGCCGTCCTCAAGCACCGCGAAGTCGGCAGGCTTCAGTCCGGGAACGAAATGTCCGTTGTGGTCGGTGACGACCACATCCACCAGGACCTGACGGGTCTCGGCCTTAAAAACCGGAGGTGCTTGCTCGGTCGAATTCTGAGCACCGACTGGCGCATTGGGCAGTGCAAAGAAAATTAAGGACAGGGCAATGAGGCGAGGGAAAAAGATCTTCATTTAGACCTCCACAGACAATCTCCCGAGCCCGCTGGAAGAACCGTTATTGTAGCCCGGAAGTTAGGATGACTTTGTAAATAAATGTCCGAGCTTTTGTTGCTTTGTCTTTAGATACTCCTCGGCATGAGTGCTGGGTACCACCTCGCAAGGGACCCGCTCAACCACGCTGATGCCTGCATTTTCTAAGGCTGCCACTTTCTCGGGATTGTTGGAGAGAAGCCGAACTTCACTCACGCCGAGTGACTTCAATATCTCCGCCGGCAGAGCAAATTCGCGGTGATCCGCCTTGAATCCTAGGCGCTGGTTGGCCTCCACGGTGTCGAGTCCCGAATCCTGCAACTCGTAGGCCTGCAGCTTCGGCATCAGGCCAATCCCTCGACCTTCCTGCTGTTCGTAAATCAGAATGCCGGCGCCTTCGCCGGCGATCATTGATAGTGCCAGTTCCAGTTGTTGCCGGCAGTCGCAGCGTAGAGAGCCAAATACATCCCCAGTCAGACACTGCGAATGAATGCGGACGAGCGGCGGCGAAGCGTGAACGTCACCCATGACCAGCGCCACTGCATCTTCAGGCTTGCCATCTTGCGCGGAATCAAGCCTGAAGCCGTAGATCCGGAAGTGTCCCCAACGAGTAGGGAAGTCGGCCGAGGCTAGTTGCTTGGCGAAGGAGCCCACAATGCCATTATAGACGCGAGATTCGTACGCCTCGTCACCAGCTTCCGTATCTATTACTGCGCACGCGTTGCGGAAAAAGTTTGATCAGGATCATCCCGGCTACAAATCCCCCCACATGAGCCCAGAAGGCAATCCCGCCTGAAGTCTGATGAGCGGAGGCTGCTGCGGTCGCTGCCCCGCTAAAAAACTGAATGACAAACCAGTAGCCCAGCATGACCCATGCCGGCAGCCACCAAAATGTGAAGAAGACGATCAGCGGCACAAGCGTAAGGACCCTCGCCTTCGGATAAAGGAGAAAGTATGCACCCATGACTCCGGCGATCGCGCCGCTTGCCCCTACGGTTGGTTCGACTGAAGCCGCATTCAGCACGATATGGGTAAAGGCGGCGGCGAACCCGCAGATGAGATAGAAAAGCAGATAGGAGAAATGACCCAGATAATCTTCGATGTTGTCCCCGAAGATCCAGAGGAACCACATATTTCCAATCACGTGCAGCCATCCACCATGCACGAACATGGAAGTAAGGATGGGAAGAAATGCTGCCGACAGACTAAAGTGTCCCGGTCCCGCGAGTGCATGAGTCACATCGCGCGGCACCACCCCAAACTGATAGATAAGTGCCAGATACGCACGCGGACTCTGAATTTCCACCCATTGCTCGAACAGGAAAACAACAACGTTCAGGCCGATGATGAAGTAATTCACGAACGGCGTGCTGAATCTTGGCTGGTCGTCGCGAATGGGAATCATAAAGCTCTTAGCTGTTAGCTCTTAGCTTCTAGCCAAACCAGAGAGGTTTTCGCGAAAAGCTAAGGGCTAAGGGCTAAAGGCTAATAGCTGACCGTGAATAATTCAATCCTCTAGAATGATTCAATACTCCAATGATTCAATGGTCATGAATGGTGTGCTCATCGTCGATAAGCCCTCGGGACTGACGTCGCATGACGTGGTCAATCGTGTGCGCCGCATTCTGAAGCAGAAGGCGGTCGGGCACTTGGGCACGCTCGATCCGCTGGCTACCGGTGTGTTGCCGTTGGTTCTCGGCAATATGACTCGGCTGGCGCAGTTCTACCTGGCTTCTGAGAAGAGCTACGAAGGCGTGATCCGCTTCGGTTTCGCAACCGACACCTACGATGCGAAAGGGGAGCCTGTCGGGGAGCCGCAGCAACCGTCGCTAACTCTCGAACAGGTCCGGGAGTTGGCTGGAAATTTCCTGGGCAAGATTAAGCAGATTCCGCCGCCATATTCGGCAAAGAAAATCCAGGGCGTGCCCGCTTACAAACTGGCGCGGAAGCAAAAAGAAGTTGTGCTCAGGCCGGTGCAGGTGGAGATCAAAAAGTTTGAAATCCTGCGCCTGGAGGACACAGGCGCGCATTTTGTGGCGCGGGTCGCCTCGGGCACTTACATGCGATCGGTGGCCCACGAAATGGGAGCGCGAGCGGGATGCGGTGCACATCTGGAATCGCTGCGCCGGACGGCCGTTGCCGAGTTTGAATTGGAAGACGCGCACACGTTGGAAGAACTCGCACAGGCCGCTCAGAGCGGGGAAGTGGAGAACATGCTGGTGCACCCGCGCAAGCTTTTGCCTTCGCTACCCTCGGTGACGGCAACGGACGAGATCGCCTCGAAAATTCGGCATGGCAGGCCGGTGAATCTGCCAGAGCTTTCCCGCGCGCGCGAAGTCAAGGTTTTCTACGGACAGCGGGACCTGATCGCGATCTCAACCCGAGTGGCCGGGACGTTGTTTCATCCAAGAATTGTGCTTGTATGAGGATCCGGAGCATCTACGGCAGTATGGGCGAGCAGCACGGCTTCTGTACTGGTTTCGGCTCCATTAACTCCACTCGCGTCAGGTTCGGATCATACAAATTGAGCTGCCACTTTCCGTCGCGTCCAATCTGTGGTTTCTCCACGTCCTTCATTCCGCGCTTCAGAATTTCCGCATACGAATCCTTCACGCTCGGTGTCCCCAGCGATAGATGATGCATGACTCCCAACAACTGCGGATCGGGATTGTGCACATTGAGCATGTACTCCAACCAGTCTTTGCCATCAGGCACGCGCATCGCTACCCAATCCGTGTCGGTGTCTTTCATTCCGCCGTGCCACTGCAGCTTGAATCCAAGAATGTCTTTATAAAAATGGTCAGCAGCTTCGCGGTCTTTCACGGTCACGCCTACGTGAATCTCGACGAACTCCAGCAGATGCCCGTCTGGATCGTGGACTTCGAATGCGAGGCTTCCATTCTTTGTGGGCCCGAGTTTGTCCGGCACCCCTGCTACACCCTTGCTTGCCATGTATGCTCGGAGCTGTTCGGCGTCGGTAGTCTCGAAACAAATATGATTCAGCCGGTCCTCGGTCGGCGACTTCAGCCCAGGGAAAACCTGAATAAACTGGTGATCATTTACTTTGAAGTTAGTGAGCATCACGCTGCCGTCAGGTTTGTTCATGCTGAAGGCTTCTTCAAATCCCAGCATCCCGGTGTAGAACTTGCGGGCAGCGTCCATGTTGTCGGTGTTGAGGGCGATGTGTGATACCCCGACAATCGGCGGCCGCTTCACGTCTTTGTTGGCAGGGACCTGCGCAGAGGCGACGAAAAGGAAAGTCGTCCCGAGAGAGAACAAAACGCCAGCTTTGAGCGGGAAGTTCATGATCCCAGGATGCTGCGCCGCACTACCCCTAGAATTTCACTCAGTGTCTACCAGCTCTGAAGTCTAATCATGCCTGACCATGGCCCGCAAGCTGTCGCCTATGCAGATCGGCGAGCGGGGACTTTGCCGGTCCGGACTTTTTCGTGCATCTCCCGCAATTCTTTGCATGATGGGCAATTTGGATCGGCACAATAGGGCGAGCCCTCGTCAACTTTGTGGGGTTGCGGTTTTACCTGGTAATCCATACGTTCTCCTGGGACGAAATGTTTTGGCGCAAACGAATCCAAATCGCAAACTTTAGACGAAGCTCTAGGCGGCATCTTGTGACTTCGACCCTTGCTGCTGCAGCCGCGCTTGTTTCTCACTGAGCAATTGGTCTATTTCCTGGATCAGCAGCATCAGCCGCTCCGGATCTTGCTCGACAGCAGCTTGTTCGCACAGAGTCCGCCAACGCTCCCTGTTTTTGTCTTCCATCTATTAACTCGCCTGCAAATTAAGACCGACGGTTACGCTGTAGGGCTCGTTTTTTTGCTCTGGCCCTCCATGGCTTACGTTATGTATTCCGGCCTCTTTGTCCTTGTCTTCCTGTTTAGCAAGTCCCTCCACGATTTTCTCTTTTATTACTGCGACCGGGACCTGCTCGAAGTGAGTTTTAGATTGACGCATTTAAACCGCCTCCAAATGATGAATCCACCCTAGCAGGCCAGCAACGATACGGGTCATATCTTTTGGAAATCGGAAACCGGCTTTACGCGACGAAATTGCCCCAGTTGTACGGCAGGTCCGTTCCTCTTCCTGTGACAAAGGTCTGCGCCGTTAATAGTTTAGCGGTCGAATTATTTTATCTTGACAGACGTTTAAGGTTACGTTATTTTATCGTTTGCGAATCGTGCGTACTCGGAGGTCCCATGAGCCCACGCTCCAGCCGAGCTCCCATGAACTTCAAAACCATGGTGCAGACCGACGTTCCGCAAGGCCGGAACGGCAAGCATAAAATGATTGTTACCAGAATCCTTTCCGACCTCGATCAAGTGGAAAAAGGAATAGCGCTCAAAGTGCCCCTGGCCGCATTGGATGACAGCAAGGAGAAAGTGCGGTCGGCGTTGAACCGCGCAACTCGCAAAGCCGGAAGGAACGTCGCTACCGCCACCGACGTCAACTTTTTGTATATATGGAATGAGGGTTGAGCTTGCAGCTGTGCCTGGGGCTTCCTAACTAGCAGCGGCATCGCGCTGACGTGCTAAATAAATGTGGGGACAGCCGCCCTCGACTGTCCCCAAAAGTTCTGAAATTCTTTTCCAAGAATCCTGATTAGTGCTTTTCCTTTTCTCTCGGCGGAGCGGGGCGTGGTGCTGGCTGTCTTTCCTGCAAGCGCTGCTGCTGCTGGGAGTGTCTTTGTTGCAATTGCTCCGTCTGTTGCTGGTGCCGCTGCTCGACCTGCTGCCTTCTGCTATCATCCGCATGCTGTCTGGCGAGTTGCTGATGTTCTTTTTCCTGCTGCTGCTGAAGTTTTTGCCGCTCTCTGTCTTGCTGCGTATGAAGCTTTTCCTGCTGTTGCTGGTATTTTCGGTCTTGCTTCGGATTCCCCGTATTTGGAGGAGATGGACGCTCGGGGCGAGGAATCTCGTTAGGGTGAACCGCGCCAGCGCGACGCGAGGGGTTGTTCTCCGGACCTGCATTCCCTCGACTCATATTCTCTCGACCCGCATTATGAATCGCGCCTCCCTCGCGGGCGCGCACGACTCCGCGCTCGTTAAATGCTCCAGGTCGGGGAGTAGCAGCGATGGGCGGCTTGCCGCGGTTTACGGAAGCCCGTAGCTCCTGATTGGAGCGGGCAGCCTGCACGTGCTGCCTTTGATCGGGGACGGGTGGAAGGTGCCGTTCGTGAGCCGCCCGTTCCTCTTCGTTGCGAACATTGACACGCGTGTTGTACACGTTGTGAATGACGGTGACATTCACGTTGTTCACGGAACGATTGTAGAAAAAGCGTCCGCCGTCCCAGCGCCCGCCTTCATAACCGTGGCCGAAATAGCCGTAACCATAGTTGACTCCGCCGTAGAAGCCGACTACCGGTCCCCAGAAGCCTTCATAGAAGATGAATCCGCTGCCGCCCCAAGCCCAGTATGCCGGAGTCCACAGGAAAACGACTTCTGGCGCCAGTACCCATGTTCCCGGCACCCAGTAGTAATCGCCAAAGTCGGGGTCGTAGGCCCAGTAGCCGGGCGTCCAGATGTAACCTTCGCCGGGACAAAGGGGCTGCTCGTAGACGGGCAGATCAGGCGGCGCGAACCCGACCGTGATGCCCACCGCAACTTGTGCGGCCGATGACGCGGGCATGCACTGCATGGTCAGGACGGCGACCGCGAATATGAAGCAACGAACGAAGGGGATAGTTCGCATTGTCTTGCTCCTTGCTTTCCTGAACTGAGGTGCCTGGATTGAGGCGGGAGGTTAGATGCTGGAGAGGGACCGTCCGAATCGGTTTTTCAAAAGATCCTAATCGAAATTATGAATTGCGCCAGCCCACCCCATGGTAGATACTATCTAGGTAATGCTCCATACCTGGGTCCAGAAGACGGCCATGTGTTGTTGTTGTACCTGTCGTGTCTCTTCTGGGGACGGGGTGCAATCGAGCTAAACAGTCTTAATCAAAGTTCTTAAGCTCACACCCACCGCCAGAAGGGAATTGGCAGGTGGGTTTTGTGTTTTTAGGGGAAGCTCTCAGCGATCAGCTTTCAGCTGTCAGTTAAGGCGAAGCAGATTTGGCTGAGAGCTGATGGCTGAAAGCTGAAAGCTTAGTTATGAAAGCTTCGAACACACTTTGGAAAGAAAAGCTCGCCGGGCAAATCGCAGACAATTTGTCCCGCGAAATTGACGCCTTCGAAACCGACATCGCCCTTCGCAAGCAGGGCAGGTTGGACGAGCGCCTCTTCGCCGAGACTCGCCTGCGCCGGGGCGCCTACGGCCAGCGTTACGACAACGGCCAGCGCAGCGATGGCCAAAAAGTTCAGCGCCTGAATTTTCCCTCCGGCGAACTGACCAAAGGTCCAAATACGCTTTGGGACGCGCCGGGGATGCAGCGCATCAAGATTCCGGCGGGCGGGCTGAATGCAGCGCAGCTTGAGACCATGGCGGAGCTGGCGGAGGAGTACTCCGACGGCATCGCACATGTGACCACGCGCCAGGACTTCCAGCTGCATTACGTCAATATTGATGACACTCCCAGCCTGATGCGGCGTCTGGCAGCAGCGAGCATCACTACACGCGAAGCTTGCGGGAACTCCGTCCGCAACGTTACGGCTTGTCCGTATGCGGGAGTCTGCCAGGATGAAGCATTCGATGTCACGCCTTATTCGCGGGCGCTGTCGAAGTTTTTGCTGGGGCATCCAGATTGCCAGAATTTTGGCCGGAAGTTTAAGCCGGCTTTCAGTGGGTGCTCGCAACATGCTTGCGGGCTCTCCAGCATGCACGACTTGGGCCTGATCGCGGCGAAACGCGTCAATGCTGAAACCGGCAGGGAAGAGATTGGTTTTGAGATGTATGTCGGCGGGGGACTGGGCGCGGTGCCGTATCAGGCGAAGTTGTTCGATTCGTTTGTCCCGCCGGATGAGCTGCTGCCCCTGGCGCAGGCGATTGCACGAGTGTTCGCGCGGCATGGTGAGAAGAAAAACCGCAACCGGGCGCGCATTAAGTTCTTGATCCAGGATTTGGGGATCGAGAAGTTTAGGGAGCTGGTCCTCGAAGAACGCAAGATTCTGCCGTTCGATCCGCGCTGCACCGAGTACATAAAGGAAGCGCAAGCGGAATTCGCCGAATCGCCGCTGAAGCCGAGCGGGGAATTACCGTCGCTGGTTGCGATCGAAGGATTGAACGGGAATTCGGATAACTTCAAGCGTTGGTTGAAGTTTAATACCCGACCGCAGAAGCAGCCCGGATACGTCACAGTCGTAGTGGCATTGCCGCTGGGCGATATTACCGCGAATCAGCTGCGCTCGCTGTCGGACATTGTGCGGCGATTCACTAAAGAGACTGTGCGCACTACCGTTGAACAGAATTTCGTGATCCGCTGGGTGAGCAAGAGCGATGTGCGCGAACTGTTCACCGCATTGCACGCCGTGGGCCTAGGCGACCCGGGCGCGGGCGCGCTGGTGGACATCACCTCTTGCCCCGGTACCGACACCTGCAAGCTGGGGATTTCGTCGTCGCGCGGCCTGGCGGCCGAACTTCGCAAGCGAGTCAGCGAGAAGAGTTTTCAGCAAGACGAGGCCGTTCAGAATCTGCATATCAAGATCAGCGGCTGCTTCAACAGTTGCGGCCAGCATCACGTTGCCGACCTGGGATTCTATGGAGTCAGCCGCAAAATCGCCGGATATGCGGTGCCGCACTTCCAGGTTGTCCTCGGCGGAGAGTGGAGCCACAACGCCGGCTCCTACGGGCTGCCGGTGGTGGCGATTCCGTCGAAGAGCATTCCGCAGGTGGTTACGCGGCTGACTGATCGGTATGTGGCGGGGCGAAACCCCGGAGAGAGTTTCAAGGACTTCATCAAGCGATTGGGCAAGGCGGAATTGAAGAAAATGCTGGATGATCTAACGAAGCCGCCGACTACGGACCGGTCTTACTTCAGCGATTGGGGAGATCCGCGCGAATACACGCTCGGCGACATGGGCGTAGGCGAATGCGCGGGAGAAGTTGTGTCGTCGGTAGAGTTCGGACTAGCGGCGGCGGAGAGGGAATTATTCGAAGCGCAGCTTGCACACGAGAGCGGCCAGGTCGAGCAGGCTGGGGAGAAGGCGTACCACGCCATGCTGCATGCCGCCAAGGCGCTGGTTGAAGTCGAGTATTCCGATGTGACGAATGATCCGGAAGAGATCGTATCCGAATTTCGTGCGCGGTATTTTGACACGCAGAAATTCTTTGATCCGTTTGCAGGCGGGAAGTTTGCTAACTACTTATTTGACGCACATCGCAGGGCGGGGCAGGCGTACACGTCAGAATCGAGCCGCTATCTAATGGATGAAGCCCAGCTTTTCATCGACGCGGCGCACAGTTGCTACAACCGGCTGGGAACTTTGGTGACCGCATAATGAAAAGCTCACATTCCATCGAGCTGCAGCACATTAACGTGAAGCTTTTGTTGAAGGATTCTCAGGGCGTCGACCTTAATCCGTTGATCCCAGTTTTTCATAGCTGGATTCAGGGCCAGGTCTGCGACGAACTGCTGCTCGACGTCGCCGATTACCGCCACGTCTACGGCGGCCCGGGCGTTGTGCTCATCGGACACGAAGCTGATTACAGCATCGATAATACCGACAACCGGCTGGGGGTTCGCTATAACCGCAAAGCCGTGCTCGGCGGTGGGAATCAGGAGCGTCTTGCGCAAGCCGCGCTGGCTGCACTTACCGCATGCCAGCATCTTCATGAAGATACAAGACTAAATGGAAAGTTTCACTTTAATGGTCAGGACATCGAGATTTTTGTCAACGACCGGCTGCTGGCGCCGAATAACGAGGCTAGAAGGGAAGCCCTGAGCGCGGAATTCCAGGCGTTTTCCGAGAGGATCTTCGGCGAAACTGAATACTCTTTGTCATTCGGCGATGACCCCGGGAGACTGCTTGGCGTCTCTTTGCGAACCTCGCAGCCGGTTTCTGTGGAGAACCTGCTGCAGAACCTCAGATCCGCCCCTACGGCTGAAGATCTGGCCAAACATGGCCCCAGCAGCGCTGTCCCTGACTACGACTGGCGCGAGGAGTTGAAAGCAGCCCATGGTGCCGACTGACGGCTGACTGTCAGCTAAGCAGCTACCCTCACAGCTTGGCGAGAACTTCGAGCGCGAGGGTCTTTTCCATTCCCCTGGCCTTGGCCTCGCCGGGGAAGCCGTAAACATGAACGGTGAACGAATCCCCTTTCTTGACATACAGGGACGTACCCAGGCCGGAGGGTTACGCCCGGGAGCGTAGCGTAAACCGCGTGATCACCAATGCCGCTGACTGGGGTGGTGGTAACGCTGCTTGGTGATCGGTGTCTTGGCATAGGAAAACGCCCGCGCATCCACCAGGTTGATCGCGACTTTTTTGATAAATAAAGTCAGTGAGTGTCCTGAGCGCATAGAGTGAATCTCCTTACTTCAAACGTCATCGACAAAACATTGCCAGCTTAGACCAAAGTTTTGCGGGGCTCCACTGGATTCTTCGCGTCGGAAGGAAACGTTGCGGAGGACATGGGA
>WNGK01006464.1_pt1 | contig 23802 bp, 23 predicted proteins | sample 5400601 | NCBI WGS metagenome assembly WNGK01 (sample SAMN13153376, study PRJNA577476) | soil metagenome | isolation source: 60 cm soil or saprolite under Garry oak tree replicate 1 | place: USA:California | collected 2016-06-15
CATATCGCAAAAATAAGTCCCGCAGAAATCGTCGCGAATCTCATTTGCCTCCCGAATTCCTCCGTCGAGCCCATCGTTCTGCCCAATTCTGCTCCGACGCTCCAGCCGATGATTCTAGAACAGGTACGCGGTCACGCGCGATTGTGTGGCCGTCTCGCCAGAGGCTAAAAGCCGCTATTGATTTAGGGGGCTCCTTAACGGCGCGGCTGGAGGCCGCGCCCTTTCAAAACAACCCCTGGGCGAAGTTTTCCGCAGCCTCCTGAAGCGATGCTCTCGTAACGAATGCCCGATCAATAAATTTTCACAGCTTATGGCACGTCCGTAACCTCTCAACCACTTCCACGCATCCCGCTTTCGGCTTATGCTGATAAAGAAGTCGGCGGCACGCAGGTCCGATTTCAACCCACCTCAGTATGGACTCACTTCGACTCTATGGGCTGCTTGCCACCGGCGGCGTCGCATTGCTGGGGGCCTATGCGCTGCTGCGGCGCAAGCCCAAGACGGCCGACGCGCTCGAACGCGAGCGCAGAGCATGGCTTGAGGGCACGGGCCGGATCACCGACGGTACGGTGATTGATGTCCAGGAACTGGCGGCCGCGAGCAACCACCACGCCGCCATCATGCTGATCTACAAGTACGACGTGGCTGGCGTTTCTTACGAGTGCTCGCAGGATGTCACCTACTTGCGGCACTGGATCAATCTCCATTCCTGCCGGCTCGGACTGCACACTTCGGTGAAATACGATCCGCAGAATCCTGGAAATTCGCTGGTGGTGTCGGAAAACTGGATGGGGTTAAGACAGTAAGACGTACGGTAGTCTGCTTACTGCCAACTGAGGCGCATGACGGTGTTGTGCTTGTCGATGGTGACTTGCAGAGACTTGTCGACACCGCCGATGAACTCGGCCGAAACCGTTCTGGATAGATCGATGGTCTCGTCGGCGGATAATGCCCTGACGCGCAGCACGTGTTTTCCCGCCGGAATCTTCAGAGTCTCCGACTCCACGCCTCGCAATCCGTTGAACACCACCAGATGCTTCTGCGCGGCCCCGTGCAGGGGTCGCGTTAACATCAGCTTGTCATCGACCCAAACGAAAAGAGTGGCATCTTTGAACTGGTGCTGCACCGCCAGATCGAGATTGGAAACCGGCACTACGATTGGCTCGGCGGGGTTTGGGGGCGGACGGCGAGATTTCCTTGGCTTGACGTTGCCGGTAACGACGGCGGCCGACGTCGACTGAACTACGCCCGTGCCGGTTGGCGCGCTGGGGAACTTCTTCGCAGAATTGGGCTGCGCGGTGTTGGAGCCTGGTCCGGCGGGGCTGATCGCAGCCGGGTAGGACGAATCCACCCCTACTTTCGGGGAGGTCACCAATAGTTTCGTTTGGGCCCCGACGAACACAAGAACGACCAGCGTTGCCGCACCCAGAATCAGATCCCTGACTGGCGCCTTCCGAATCACGGTACGGACTAACTTCTCCGCATGCGCGATCTCCGTCGCCGGATCCGTCTGGGAAACCATCCGCCCGGTCGTCCCGGTGCGCGTGGCGGTTCTGGTCCCTGTGGATGCCGCTACGCGCAGCGATGTTGTGGTCGAGCCCGGCTTCAGCAGTTGCTGCAGCTGGCGCACATCCTCTGCGAACTCCGCACCCCGTTGGTAGCGCTGCTCGGGATCCTTCGCCATCGCACGTGAAATCACGTCATCCAGTTCCCGAGGCAAGTTCAGGTCAAGCGCGCTCGCCGCCACCGGTTCACGGTTCGCGACCTTGAAGCACACGGTCGTAGCGCTGTCCCCTTGAAACGGAGAATGCCCTGTGACCATGGCATACAGAATGACGCCCACCGAGAACAAATCGGAGCGTCCGTCCACGCCCTCGCCACTTAACTGCTCCGGCGCCATGTAGGCGGGAGTTCCCAGAACCCTTCCGGGCAGAGTGAAGTGAGCGAGATTCAGCTTCGCTATGCCGAAGTCGGCAATCTTGGCGTGACCGTCCGGCGTAACCAGAATGTTTGCGGGTTTGATATCGCGATGAATCACGCCCTGGGCATGAGCGTAGTCCAGCGCGTCTGCAACCTCTTCCGCAAGTTGCAATGCCGTCGCCAGCGGAAGTTTTTTCTCGCGCGCCAGAATCCGGTTCAGGGGCTCTCCGGCAACGTACTCCATAACGATGTAAGGGTCCTGGTTCTCGGGATTTTCCCCTACATCAAAAATGGCAACAATGCCCGGATGGTGCAGACGCCCGGCGGCCTGCGCCTCGTGCATAAAGCGCATACGAAATTCTTTTTCTTCGTCAGGTTCCTGCCCGCGCAGCGAGACGGTTTTCACCGCGACCAGGCGGTCGATCTGGGGGTCGCGGGCCTTATAGACGACACCCATGGCGCCGCGGCCCAATTCAGCAACGATCTCGTACCGGCCAAACCGCTTGATTTCGGAATTCTCCATGGAGTCGTCTTCAGAACACAGCGCGACCGGTCAACGAATAAGGGAGGGGTTCCGGACTATTTTATCCCCGCGATGATCGTGATCCAGCAGGCTCTTTGGCGTGATCCATTACCCCGGTAACTCCAGAAGCGCGCAACGGTGCAATCCCCAAACGACTCGGGGTAGTTGTTCCGATATCGGGTGGAAATAGGAGTGCTTGGGCTGAATGCTAAGTCCTGAGAGCTGGTTTTCTAGCTTCCGGAAGTGAATCCGCCGCTGTGGGCGACGGTCATGCGGAGGTACTTGTAGGGATTTACCGGGGTATCGTTGATGCGGACTTCATAGTGAAGATGCGGGCCGGTCGAGCGGCCACTCGTGCCGACGTATCCGATCACGTCACCGCGATGCACCGCTTGCCCCGCAGTAACGGCAAAACCGGAGAGATGCCCGTAGCGGGTGCTGATACCGTTGCCGTGATCGATCATGATCGCCTTGCCGTAACCACCCAGCAACTCGCTGAACGTCACCATTCCGTCTGCCGGAGCAAGAACTGTGGCACCATAGCTGCTGCCAATATCCACGCCGCTGTGGAATGCTCCCTCACCGTTGAACGGATCAATCCGCTCCCCAAAACTTGCCGTCACCTGGCCCTCCACCGGCCACAGGTTAGGCGCTGAGTTTGCCTTGAACCAGTCGGCGGTGGTCGCGTTGCGGGTCAAGCCCATCGTCAGTCCGACCATCGTCGCTCCGGTAAGGGCGGAGGCCCGCAAGGCGTGCAACTGGTCAAGCGAAGAGCTCACATCGGCGTCGTGGATCTGCTCCGAAGTCGCCGTGACCAGCGTGGGCTGCGTCTTCAACCCGTAGAGGGCTGAAACCTCCCCGGCGATCGAGCCCAGCGACGCCACTTGAACGTCGCGCTCCTTAGCCACCTGCTCCAGGCGCGAGTAGTTGTCCTTGAGCTGATCTTTTTCCGTGCGCAACTGGTTATAGCGGGAAACCTTCAGCAGCATGCGGGTATAGGAGCTGGCAATTCCGGTCAGGCTGAGGAATCCAATCGCGGCGCCTACCACGAATAGGTAGAGGTAATGCACGGGGATGGAGATTTTGCGTAGTTGCCCGTCGTCCCCGCGGGCCACAAAAAGGATGTAAAAGCGTTTCTGCAAATCGCTCCTCTAAAAACTGTACGCCAAAAGTTTTTAAGCATCAGGTCCGGAACTCCAGGCCCAGTTTCTTAATTGCCGAAACGCCCGTTCGGACCACCTGACTTTTTCGGGCTGCGCTCCCATCTTGGGAATGGAAACTCTCGCGCGCCCTATACCTACCGGCATTGCGACCAGAGCTTGAAAATCCTACTCGTCTGCAATCGCAACCACTTGCAGAACTTAGCTCGGCCAAAGGTTTTGTGAATGACTGGTTAACGGTAGCAAACTGGGTTCCCCCTGTCAACGACGCACAGGGGCATTTTGAGTTACCGAAGACCGGGTAACCGGCGCTCGCCGGGACCTGTTACCTTGGTGTGCTTTCGCTGCGGCGGTTTGGAATCTGGCCTTTGCGGCAGCGGGAGCAGCGCCGGCATCTGACCGGCTTTCGCAAGAGCCGACCCCGAACTGGAGGGGGGGATCGCCCTAGCAGTGGCGGCGAGACGCCGCCACGAAAGCCGCCGGAAACGGCGGCGCTACTGTTGCGACGGCGGTATAGTAATTGCGCCGTGCCGCTTCCCGAAAAAGCGCTGATTGCCCAGATTCGCCGCATTGCGAGGCCTGCCAGCAAGCGAAGGCTGGCGGACAGAGCCGGAGGGAGTGTCCGCCCCACAAAAACCGCTATCTTGAACGGAATTGGAGACGACTGCGCCGTGCTGCGACTGCTGCCGGGACAAGAATCCCTAGTCACGACCGACCTTATGCTGGAAGGTATTCACTTCCGGCGTGACTGGCACCCGCCCGAGTCGGTCGGCCACCGGTGCCTGGCCCGAGGACTAAGCGATATTGCGGCCATGGGGGGAGAACCGATCGCGGCCTTTCTTTCGCTCGCCCTGCCCCGAGACTTGCCCCAATCCTGGGTGGGACGCTTCGTCCGCAGCCTCATCAGGTTGGCTCAAAGATACGGCGTCACCCTCGCCGGGGGCGATACCGCCGAATCACCCAATGGAATTCTCGCCGACATCATCGTGGTCGGCGCCATCCCCAAGGGCAAATCCGTGCTGCGTTCCGGCGCCCGCTCCGGCGACCGCATCTTCGTGAGCGGAGAACTCGGTGGCTCAGCCGCCGCCGTCGTGCAAATGAAAGCCAAGCCGAAGAAGAAGCTGAACCCCAGGGACTATCTCCGCCACTTTTATCCCGAGCCGCGAATCGAGCTGGGCCGCATTCTCCGGGAGAAGGGGCTCGCCTCCGCCATGATCGACACCAGCGACGGACTCTCCACCGATCTGGCGCATCTGTGTGAAGAAAGCGGTGTGGGAGCCGAACTCGACGCCGCGCTCATTCCCCACGCCGGGGTGGGCAAGCCCGCGCGCGAAGTGGATCTCGACTTGGTCCTGCACGGCGGCGAGGACTACGAACTCCTTTTCACGGCTCGCCCCGGCAAGCGCGTTCCGTCCCAAATTGCCGGAGTCGCGCTGACTCACATTGGGGACATCACGCGTGCGAGGAAGATATTCCTCCACGCTCGCCCCAACTTAGCCTATGAACTGGAGCCGCGTGGATGGGAACACTTCAAGTCCTGAAGTCGCCCTATTACCTCCGTCACTACTCTGTCTCTACCCGCTCACACGAAACGGGACTAGAGTAAAACTATGTCGTCCAGTAAATTGCTCCTTCTCCCAGTGCTCGCTCTCTTTTTTACTGTCGCTGCTACCGCTCAGAAGAAGCAGCCGCCTCCGCCGCCGGCCCACGCGAAGTCTCCGTCGCCCGCGGTCACGGATGAACTCATCCACAAACAGTTTGGGGATAATTGTTTTCTGCTGCCGGGGCCGCCGCAATTTGTCGCCGACATGGATGGCGACGGCATCGACGATCTTATCGTGGCGGCCAAATGCAAGAACCCCATGGCCGACAAGGACGAGTATAGTTTCGTGGTCGCCGACCCTTATGACAGCTTTCTCGGCTATAGCGACGTTAAGGTTACGTCCACATTTGCGTCCGACGAACCTGATCGCCGCGGGATCAGCCTGCTCATCATCCACGGCGCTGAAAAAGACGCCTGGCGCGCCGAAGTCCCCAAGGCCAAGTTCCTGCTCATCAATCTGCCCTTCAAGACGCTGACCGTGAAGAGGCTGGCCATGAAGAAGAAAATCACTCTTGGAATTTACATGGAAGAAAAGGGCGAAGGCGAAGATACCTCTTCGGTCATCTTTTGGGACGGCAAGAAGTACAAGTATCAGCAGCTCGGGTCGACCCTCGAATAGGGCGATTTCAGATTACTGATTACTGATTACTGATCCTCGATTACCGCCGAAGTTTTCAACCTGCAATCATCAATCTCTGCAAGGCCTCTCATCCCCGCTTGTAGTAAGGGAATGCGCTCGTCCCGACCTGATCCACGTTAGCTTCCGCAAATTCGCAGACGCGATCGAGCGAGGCCTGCAGTTCGGCCGTGTAGCGCTCGACTTCTTCGTCAGACGCGCCCGAGGGAACGCGAATCAGCTTGCCGAAGCGCAGCAGCACTCGCGAGAAGGGCATGGGAATCATCATGCGGTCCCAGGAGTTGAGCACCCAGGCCTTGTCGACCGCCGCGTGGAACGTGGACAGGAGCACGCCGGACGATCGTGCCAGCGCGACCGGTCCGGGCTTCACTTTGTGACGCGGGCCGCGTGGGCCGTCCAGTGTGAAAGCGACCGTCCAGCCATCTTCCAGGGCGCGGCGCAGGCCGAGCAACGCGCGCACAGCGTTGCGGCTGCTCGATCCCTTGACAGCGACGAAACCGAACTTGTGGATAATTCGGCCCATGTATTCGCCGTCATAACTATTGCTGCTCATCACCCGCACGCCCAGGTGGCGGCAAATGTACGTGGCCGGGATCATGCAGGAATGCCAGAACGAAACGATTAGCGGACGCTGCTCCAGCGTTTCCTGGGCACCCTCTTCGCAGGAAATGCAGACGCGCAAAGTGGGACCGATCAGGCGAATGACCCAGTACCCAGCCCAGATGATGATTCTTAGAATGACGCGCTGGCGAAGGGTGAAGCGGCGGGGACCAGTGGCCGGTTCTGCCGGCGCGGCCGCATCGCGAGTGCTGACTTCGGGCACAAACCTATTCTAAACGGGACGGCCTGGGGCTCACGATTGAGATTTACGTCTAAAGACTCTAACGGCCGAGATCGCAGAGAACGCCGAGAAAAGAACGAAAGAAAAGCTCCGGCGGAGAAAAGTAAAAAGTCCTCTCGGAGTTCTCTGCGCACTCCGCGGTTAAAGGCTTTGTCTTGTCCGGCGCGCCTCAGTTTTCGAGGTAGGAATCGATCCAAGTCTTGATCTTGTGGCGCCGTTCGTCGGCGACGTCGAATCGTACTCCGAGCGACTTGGGCTTGCGCCAGCTCACGACTCCTTTGAGATTGACGCGGGGCAAGGTCATCAGGGCAAAAGAAATCTCAACTTTCACCCCGATGGAAAAATCTTCTGCACTCTTGATGGACATGCCGCCACTGCTTATTTCGATGCTGCTGGCACTGATGCGGCGGCCATCGCCGACGAGAGAGACTTCGGTCATCACCGGGATACGCACGTAGCGCCTGAATTCGTGGAGCACAAGCATGCGGGTGCCGCGGATCAGCTTGAGGGCGGCGGGCCGCTCCAGTGGTTCGGCGAACATGGCATTGATGCCGTACTTGGAGTAGCTCATCGCTTCCTGCGCGTTGCCACCCACGCCGTAAATGATGCAGCGGCTGTTCGACGGGGAACTGCGGGCCGCTTCCATTACGGAGTCGGCGCCATCTCCCAAGGCCAGCACGCAAGCCTCGAACTTCTCGTTCTTCAGGCGCTCGGCTGCGTTCGAGGTCACGACCACGGTTTCAATGCCGAACTGGCGGAAACCTTCTGACAGCAGCGCGCGGACGGGCTCATTCAAGCCTACGAGCGCGGTGCGGGCAACGGCTTTCCGTCTGAGAGGGGCCGGGGCGAAGTTTGTGGCGAAAGCTTTATCCATGAGGGGAAGACTCACTTTCGAAATCCATTGTGTATGCGCTCGCCCAAGTTGAAAAGACACAAAGGGTCAACCAGCGAAGTACCAAAGTGTCGTTACTTTTTTCGAGAAAGCGTGAGAGAGGACATTACGACTCTCATCTCCCGTGGATTGAGGGAGTTATGGTTCACGGGAAGGCTTGACTGACGCGGGTTTCAGGGTCCCGATACCGGAACTACCCGCAGGGTCCAGTGTCGACTCGCCGGGTCCGGTTCGAGTTCCAGGTTCAGCAGTTTCCTTTCGCCCGGCTCGAAACGCAAGGGTATGTTGAGCTGTTTGTAACCATCGGCGGATACTCTGAGTCTCACCGCAAGTGAGGACGGGATCAGAAAATGAAAATCCGGGCTTGCGGACGACGACTGCATCAGTGAGTTACCCTCGCTCTGGATTAGCTCGTAGCCAGCGGCCACTGGCTTTCCTGTCTGCTTATCCTTCACTGAGCCGCTCACGGCGCCGCCCTTTGGACCCAGTTTCACTATAACGTGCGCGACCGGCATTTCGCGAGTCAACGTAACTTCGGCCGGACTTCCATCGGTGAAGGTTAACAAGGCCGACGGATATTCATCGTTCTCTCCCCGGAGTTCGTACGTCATTAGCCCCAAGCCCTGTGTCTCGAACTCGCCCGCTTCGTTCGTCGTGGCTTCGGGCATCTCGATCGCCCAGACGACATCCTCTTCAAGCCATTTCCCGTGATGTTGCGGCGGCTTATCCTTCGCACGGTCCGAATCGGTGTTCGCCCGCTCGGTGTTCTCTGCGGGATCGGGCGTTGCAGGGTGGGATACAAAGCTGTTCGCCTCAACGATCACGTTGGGGGCAGGCTTCCCATCCGCGTCGATAACCGTTCCGATTATTCGACAATCTGGAGTTGGATGGTCTTTCTTCTGAGCGAACACGCAAAGGGCTGACAAGATGAGGAGGCTTGCAGTCAGGCAGGTTGATCGCATGTGTCGCTTCCAGCAATTCGGATGCAGAGATCAGCGCGAGCGATGCCTTATTCGTTCCAGCGGCGGAACAGCAACGCACCGTTGGTGCCGCCGAAGCCGAAGGAGTTCGACATGGCGTATTCGAGTTCGGCCTTGCGGGCGTGATTGGGAACCAGGTCCATGCCGGCGGTATCGGGATCGGGATTCTCCAGGTTGATGGTCGGAGGCAGGATTTGATCGCGCAGGGCCAGCACCGTAATGCCGGCCTCGAGCCCTCCGGCGCCACCCAGCAGGTGCCCGGTCATGGACTTCGTGGAACTGACCGCGATCTTGCGATCGCCAAAAAAGTTGCGGATGGCGTGGGCCTCCAGCGTGTCTCCGATCGGGGTCGAAGTGCCGTGGGCATTGACATATCCCACAACGTCGGGAGTGACACCGGCATCGCGCACGGCGTTGCGCATAACGCGGAAGCCGCCTTCATGCTCCGGAGGGGCACCCCGTTTGCGGGCGAACTCCAGTTCTTCCAGGATCATGATGCCCGCGCCTTCGCCGATCACAAAACCGTCGCGATCTTTGTCCCAAGGACGGCTGGCCTTCTCGGGTGCGTCGTTGCGCGTCGAAAGCGCGCGCATAGCGGCAAATCCGCCCACACCCATGGGAGTGATCGCCGCTTCGGTGCCGCCGGCGATCATCACATCGGCATCATTGTGCTGGATGATGCGGAACGAATCTCCAATGGAATGCGCGCTGGTGGTGCAGGCCGTTGCGGTCGCCTCGTTCGGTCCCTTGGCTCCGAAGCGCATGGAAACTTGGCCGGCCGCTAGGTTGACGATGGCAGCCGGAATGAAAAAGGGAGAAATCTTGCGCGGGCCGCCTTCCATCAGCGCGGCATGTTCGCGCTCGATTATGTCGAACCCGCCGATGCCCGATCCAATGTGCACGCCGACGCGTTCATCGTTCTCCGGCGTAATCTTCAGGCCAGACATTTTCATTGCTTCATCGGCGGCGGCGATCGCCACGTGAATGAAGCGGCCCATCTTTTTTACTTCTTTTTTCTCGATGAAATTCAGCGGGTCGAAGTTCTTGACCTCGGCGGCAATCTGGCAGGCAAACGCACTAGGGTCGAAGCTGGCAATGCGCGCCACACCGCTCTTGCCTGCGAGCAGGGCCTTCCACACCACGTCGGTGGAATTGCCCACGCCACAGATCAAGCCGAGGCCTGTAACTACGACCCTGCGAGTCAATTTAGACGGCCGCCTTTCTTGCGTTTGTTGATGTAGTCGATGGCTTCCTGCACGGTTTTGCAACTCCGCAGCTTTCTTTCGTCCTCCGGCGGGATGTAGTCGCCGAAGAACTCCTCGACGGCCATGACCAGCTCGACGGTGTCCAGCGAGTCCGGGCTCAACGCGGCAAAGAAGCTTTGCTCCAAATCTATTTCCCCGCTTTCGCGTGCTTCCCGATGTAGTCCACCGCGTCCTGCACGGTGCGAATCTTCTCCGCGTCTTCGTCGGGGATTTCGATGTCGAAGGCTTCTTCGAAAGCCATGACCAGTTCGACGGTGTCCAGCGAGTCCGCGCCCAGGTCGTCCACGAACGACGCGCTGGAGGTGACTTCGCCCTCATCGACTCCCAACTGCTCCACGATTATCTGCTTTACCTTCTCGTCTACGGCTGCCATGTTTTTCCTCGCTTGCCTCGATTAGATTTGAATTCGGTTACTTCTGTCGCGCAATCGCACCCCTTAATTTCTACAGCCTGATTTCTTGCGGCTCGGGCTATGGCCCTCCACAACTCCGGCGATGTCTCACGCACTGCGATACGAAAAAAGGCGAGTGTGTAGTGTAATTGTCCCGATGAATTAGTGTAAAGAAAGGGCCCTGCCGCTTCCGGAACAGCCTCGGCTGACTTGGGATTGCACTCTTGAATCCTAAAGGCAGGGCGTTGCCGGGGTCAAACGTTTGCCCGGTTAGGAAACTGTCCCAGGGGCCGGGGAGGGAGCAACGCAGGCACGACCGTGCGGACCTCGCTGGGCCGATTGGGTTCATTGGCGCTCCACCAAGCGCACCGGGACTTTCGTGCCTCCGGCATCGTTGAAAAGAGTTCCTTATTTGTCTGCGAAGATATGGGCTCGCCGCATAAACTGGTGCCAATACGTCACCGGCACTCTATTATGCGGCGTTGTCACTACGCCGTCGATGTTGATGTTTGATTGCTTCTCGGCCATTTTCATCAGCTTTCGAGACCGGTCTGGAGTGCTACTGCCATAGCGGATCAACAGAAGTTTTGTGCTATTTTGCTGGGCCCATTGCAACCACGAGTCTTCGACGTCGCCGTAAAGACAATCGAAGCCCCAGAGTTGCTTGATATTGTCCGAATACAGTTGAGAGGTCTTGGCGATCTGAAGCATCGGAGATCCACCTCCCGAGTGGCAGGCAATCACCAGGTTGCCCAATGACGGAACGCTTGGGAAAGGACCGTAGGCCTGGAGCGCGGCGAGCACCTGATCGAGAAACCGTGAGAGTCCGCCCGAGTCCGTCAAGTTCCCCGACTGTGAGGATGGTCCTAAACTTGGGGCGACAAGGATCACGTTCTTGTTACCCGCGTTCACAAACTCACGAAATTTAAAGTGTGGATATTTGAACCAGTAGTCGTCAATGGTGAGGCTTGGTGGATACTCCTGGTTATCGTGATGCCCCATCAACCATAAGATCATGTCGACCTCGGTTGAGACTTTATAGTTGTCAGGAACAAAGATTCCGGTAATGGGCTGGGGCGCAGTTTTCCCACCCAAGTCAATGGTTACGTAATATGTCTCCGCTTTGACACCGTTTTCGCTGTAGCGTAAAAGTGGCGCCGGCATATTTTCACCCCCTTCGGGACGCGTTAGAGGTAGTGGATTTTTGCCTGAAAGCGTTTCACTGTCATTTCCAAAGCTCCACTCAGTCTCGTGACTCGCCCGAGTCCGCCTTGGCGGAATGTGCCCTTTGCTTTTACTCTTTCGGTTTGCGCCATTCTTGACCGATTCCGGACACGTGATTTGGCGAACAAAGTCGGGCAGGTCAGGCCGTGGGAAGCCATCGCCCTGCCAGCCTGCGGTGTTTCACGGCGGGATGGTATCAAAGCAAATCGGGGTGCGCAATCGTAAGGACGACTTGCCAGGAGCCTGAAACCGAGTGGTCACTGCGGTTTCAACCTTTTGAACTGGTTCGGTCGGGCTAAACAGCCCGGTGGAGGAGTCTCGCTTGAAATATGCGTTGTGGATAGTTTTGCTTTGTCCCTTGGCGGCTGCGGCCCCGTGTCCCGCGGGCCAGGCAAAGGACGGAGACGCCTTGATTCAGATCGAAAAGTCCTGGGCTCGGGCCCTGGAGCAACAGGACACCGCCACTCTCGGCTGCATTCTGGCCGACGAGTTCGAGGATGCCGGACCTGATGGCAAACTCACCGACCGCGCCACCACTCTGGCTAAGGCGGCTGAGCACCGCGCGGTCCATCACGAACTGTCAGACTTGCAGCCGCACACACAAGGCGATTTTGGATACATCCGGGGCCGGGCTGCGGCAGTCGACGCGCAGGGCAAGGTCGTGGCCAGGGTGCGCTTTACCGACGTCTATGCGTATCGCGAGGGGCGCTGGCAATGCGTAGCCGGACATGAATCGATGGTGACGGAAGCAAGTCACTGAGACTCGAGGGATCCCGTATGCGTGCTGTTGTGCAGCGCGTCAGCCGCGCCAAGGTCACGGTCAACGAGCGGACCAGCGGTGAGATCGGCCTGGGATTGCTGGTTCTGCTGGGCGTGGGACAGGAAGACACCGAGACCGACGCAACGTATCTGGCGGAAAAGATTGCGGGGCTCCGCATCTTCGAAGACCAGGACGGCAAGATGAACTGTAGCGTGCAGGACGTAGGCGGCAGCGTGCTCGCGGTCTCGCAGTTCACTCTGTACGGAGATGTGCGCCGCGGCAAGCGCCCGTCGTTCGACGCGGCGGCGCCGCCTGAGCATGCCCGGCGGCTATATGAATATTTTGTAGGGCGCGTCCAAGCCGCCGGCCTGCGTTGCGAAACCGGCCGCTTTCAAGAAATGATGCAGGTCGAACTGGTGAATGAAGGGCCAGTGACCATCCTGCTGGATTCCGTCAGGACGTCCTAGGTTCACCCTAAATCTCTCAATCGAAAGTATTAAGGATGCGACACTCATTTGGTTCTTGCGACAGCCTCAGAGAAGTTTGACAATAAATCCATCGGGTTTCCTCTGTAGGAGCCTGCTCCTGTCCAAATGCATCATAGATCGGGGTCTACGTCCGAGGCTCGCGCGAAGGATGCGGCCCGGACCTGGCGTTATCAACGACGGCCATGAACCATCGCCGGAAGTGCCGAGCGAGCATTGAACGCTATGTTCCAAAGGATGACACCACCATGAGAGAACTTACGAACAACCTGGGTCGGATGACCCTACGTAGAACGATCGCCCTGCTGGCAGTGGCGATATTGAGCAGTGTTCTCGTGCAGCGCGCCGTTGCGCAGGACCAACCAGATCAGGATGATCCGCCGAGCCGCGTGGCGCGTCTCGGGTACATCCAAGGCTCCATTTCCTTTCAGCCAGCCGGACAGTCGGAGTGGGTGGAAGCGGTTTCGAACCGGCCCATGACAACGGGCGACCAGCTTTGGGCTGACCGAGATTCTCGCGCCGAACTCTCGCTGGGTTCGGCGGTGATCGATCTAAACAACAATACGGGCGTGTCCTTTCTCAATCTGGACGATCGCACTGTGCAAGTCCAGCTCAGTTCGGGATCCATCAGTGTGCGCGTCCGCCATTTGGACCGCGACGATGTATTCGAAATCGACACGCCGAATCAGGCATTCTCCATCTTTCAGCCTGGCCGGTATCGGGTCGAAGCCAGCGAGGATGGAAGTTACACCGTGGTCAGCATTCGCGAAGGAGAAGGCGAATCGACCGGCAACGGACAAACCTATACGCTGCACTCAGGTCAGCGCGCCACCTTCGAGGGAACCGACAGGCTGAATGCCCAGGTCGAGGACCTCGGCGGTCCCGACGATTTCGACAACTGGGCCTATAATCGCGACCGACGCTATGAAACTTCGCGATCGGCGAGATACGTTTCCCATGATGTCGTCGGGTACGAGGATTTGGATGATAACGGCGACTGGCGGCCGGATCCCGGCTACGGCAATGTATGGTTCCCGCACGTGGCCGTGGGGTGGGCCCCGTATCGTGAGGGCCACTGGGCCTGGATCGATCCCTGGGGATGGACCTGGGTCGACGACGAACCGTGGGGCTACGCTCCCTTTCACTATGGACGATGGGTATCAGTGGAAGGCCGCTGGGGCTGGGTGCCCGGACCAGTGGAAGTGCGGCCGGTTTACGCCCCCGCTCTGGTCGTCTTCGTCGGCGGTGGCGGCGGATTCGGCGGCAACATGGGTTGGTTCCCATTGGGGCCCCGAGAAGTCTACGTGCCGTCTTATGCGGTCAGTCGTGGATACGTGAATCGCGTGAACATAAGCAACACCACCGTCAACACGACGACGGTGACGAACGTTTATAACACCACCATCGTGAACAAGACGACCAACATCACCAATGTCACGTATGTGAACCGAAACGTTTCAGGGGCGGTCACCGCCGTTCCGCAGCGGGCATTCTCGAGCGGACAGCCCGTTGCGCGAGCGGCAGTCGCGGTCAATGCGAGGGAGATTGCTTCGGCGCCGGTGAACGCAAGGGCGACAGTTGCGCCTACTTCCAACAGCGTGCTCGGAGCCCATGCCAACACCGCGAACCGGGTGGCAGCGCCTCCGGCTGCCGTGGCGAGTCGAGCTGTAGTCGCCAAGGCGGCTGCGCCGCCTCCGCCGGTGCCCTTCGCCGCCCGGCAGCAGGCGCTGGCAGCCCATCCTGGACAGCCGATCGCGCGGCAGCAGATGCAGCAGATGCAACGTACGCAGCCCGCGAATAATGCCGCGGCTGCTGCGCGTCCTCCGGTCAAGCAGGCTCCCCCGGGAAAGGCCGCTACGCCAACCATGGGACGTCCTGGAGACCAGCCAGGTAATCCGAACGCGAACCGGCCGGGCAATCCGCCGGCCTCGAACGAGCGTCCGGGAGCAAATCCGGCGCAACCGAATCGGCCCACTCCGAATCAGCCCCAGCCAAACAACAACCGGCCGGAGCCGAATCGTCCGCAGCCCAATCAACCGGCACCGAATAATCGTCCGGCGGAGCCACCGGCGCGCAATGAGCGTCCGCCCGCGGCGCAACCCAACAATCGTCCCGAACCGAATCAGCCTCAGCCGAACAACAACCGGCCGGAGCCGAATCGTCCGCAGCCCAATCAGCCGGCGCCGAATAATAATCGTCCGGCAGAGCCACCGGCGCGCAATGAGCGTCCGCCCGCGGCGCAGCCCAACAATCGGCCGGAACCGAATCAGCCTCAGCCGAACAACAACCGGCCGGAACCGAATCGTCCGCAGCCCAATCAACCTGCGCCGAATAATCGGCAGGCAGAACCACCAGCGCGCAATGATCGTCCGCCCGCGGCACGACCGGCGCAACCTCAGCAGCGTCCGCTAACCCCGGAGGAGAAGAAGAAGCAAGAGGAGGAACGGAAGAAGAACGAGAAGCCCAACGGGTAGCATTGAAAACGCGGTAGCGATCGGCATTCTTGCCGGCGCTACCGCGCCTGTAGAATCGCATCCACCACTCGAGCCGCATCTACCGCCGCTTTGACGTCATGAGTCCGCAAGATGTGTGCGCCCTTCAGGATCAGCGCGGTCTGGGTGGCAAGAGTTCCATAGAGCCGACCCTCGGGTGGAACATCCTTCCCGTCGGTGGCCAGCATCCGTCCAATGAACGACTTCCGCGAAGTGCCCGCGAGCAGCGGGAATCCAGCCGCCTGTAATTCGCTGAAACGCCCCAGCAGCGGATAGTTCTCGTCGAAACTCTTCCCGAATCCAAAGCCGGGATCGAGCACAATCCGCTCGCGCCGCACTCCCGCCAGCACCGCCTTTTCAGCCCACTCCTTGAGTTCGCGTTTCACCAACAGCACGATATCGCCTGGCGGCGGGAGAGTCCGCCATTCCTCGGGACATCCGCGCATATGCATCAGAACCGCGCCGCATCTGAGCTCAGCGACCGTTTTTACCATTAGCGGATCCCAGCGGAATCCGCTGACGTCGTTCACGATCTCGGCCCCGGCGCCGACAGCCGCGCGGGCCACAGCCGCCTTGTAGGTGTCAACGGAGAGCACTGCAACCGGATGCTTTTTCTTCAACTCAGCGATGACCGGAAGCACGCGCTTGAGTTCTTCTTCAGTACTAACCGCGGGCGCGCCCGCCTTGAGACCTGCAGCCGGACTCTTCTTTGCTTCGGCTGGCTTCGGCGCGCCGGCATCGACGCGCGCTCCGGGACGCGTGGACTCGCCGCCAATGTCAAGAATGTCGGCCCCTTCGGCCAGTAATCGGTCGGCGTGTTCGACGGCCTGGTCGCGGTCGAGAAACTGGCCGCCATCGGAAAACGAATCCGGGGTAACATTGACGACGCCCATGATGAGCGTCCGCTTGCCCAGTTCCAGCGCGCGCGCTCCTAAATTCCATTGAAAGACAGGTCTCATGCGGCCACGATTCTAAATCAAGCGCGCAGGCGGGACCTCGCACACGATTGAGCTATCTGTGCCGCACGGCAGACCGGCGCTCGCCCATGACGCGGACAGCACCTGGGCCGGTGCCGGTCGGAGGCTTACGGATCCCTTCGAGTAGTTCCTTAAGGACGACCGCGTTATTGTGCGTCTCGTTTTTCGAGGCATAGAGCAGCGTCAGCCGTTTTCTTTTGTGGACAAGCTTGTAGAGTTTCAGCAGCGAGTCTTCCGCTTCTGGTTGCGACAATTCCTTCAGATACCTCTTGCGAAAGTCCTGCCAGCGATCGGGACGGGCATGAAACCAGCGCCGCAAATCGTGAGAAGGAGCCAGGTCGCGCAGCCATTCGTCGATAGCGGCGGAGGCCCTGGCCATGCCACGCGGCCAGAGCCTGTCAACGAGCACGCGAGTTCCGTCGGTGCGTAATGCAGGTTCGTAGACGCGTTTGATCGCGACTGTCATGAATGAGGCGAAACCTGGGTTTGCTTTATGATTATTGTAAGGCCGCCCGCAGTGCGGCGCATGGCACGATCGAGGGATGGTTCATGCGATTGAAAGACGACAGCACGGTAGAGCACATGCATCGTCGCACTGGAATTTTCTTCATGACCCTGGTGGTTCTGTTCGCGGTCGCTATTATCTCCGCCTGCGATATCCAGCGCCGTAGGTCAGATGCTGAACTAGGCCTCAACTCACAACAGTCGGCCGGCCGTAAAATCTATGACTCGCACTGCGACCGCTGCCATGAACCGTATTCCAGCCGGGGCAAGAAGGGTCCGCCCCTCAAGGGAGTCTTCCAGCATAAATACCTTTCTCTGAGCGGACTGCCCGCGAACGACGAACGCGTTTCCGACATCATCCGCCTCGGCCGCAATGAAATGCCCGGCTACAGCCAAACCCTGAACTCGCAGGACATTCAAGATCTGCTTGCGTACCTGCACACGCTATAGCCTCGGTTGCGCGCCTGAACGCACGGGCATTTAGCAGTTTTCATGTGATAATCCGGGGATGAAAAGCGTGGCGAAATCGGAACTTTTTCGTGAACTCCCGTCGGTCGACGAGGTTCTGCGAATGCCCGGCGTGGAGGCCTTCGCAGCCGTCGACGGAATTGCGCCCGTCACCGCTGCCGCACGCGAAGTGCTTGCCCGTCTGCGGGAAGAAGTCGCTTCTGGACTACTGGACGAGCCCGCACTGCGCCTTGCCCTTGCTGGAATCTCAAGCGCGATCGAAGGGCAGTTGCGTCAGGCGCTCGGTCACTCGCTGCGTCCAGTGATCAACGCGACCGGCGTCATCCTGCACACTAATCTTGGCCGTGCTCCGCTCGCCGAATCTGCGCTGTCGCACATCCGGGAGACTGCCGGGCGCTTTTCGAATCTCGAGTTCGACATCGAGGCGGGTGTGCGGGGAAAGCGGGACACTCACGTCGACCACCTGTTTCGCAGCCTGCTTAGCGACGACGCTACTTCTGCTTATGTGGCGACAGCCGCCTCGGCTGTCCCGCCGAGGCGAAGCCCGGTGGAACCTTCCGACACTGTTTCCACCATCGTCGTAAACAACAATGCCGCCGCGGTCCTGCTGGCGCTCAATACCCTGGCCGAAGACGGCGAGGTGATTGTCTCCCGCGGCGAACTGGTGGAGATCGGCGGCTCTTTTCGCATCCCGGATGTTATGGCGAAGTCGGGCGCAACGCTTCGCGAGGTGGGCACCACCAATCGCACGCGCGTCACAGATTACGAAAAGGCCATCACCGAACGCACGCGATTGCTGTTGCGCGTGCATCGGTCGAACTTTGAGATCACCGGCTTTACCGAGCAGGCGTCCACCGCCGAACTGGTGACGCTCGCTCGCGACCGAGGCCTGCCCTTGATGGAAGACTTGGGCAGCGGCGCGCTCGTCGATTTGCAGAATTTCGGCATCAGCGGCGAACCCAGCGTTCTCGACAGCCTGCGAGCCGGTGTTGACGTTGTGACCTACAGCGGGGACAAACTGCTGGGAGGGCCGCAGGCCGGATTGATCAGTGGCCGCGCCGATCTGGTCAAGGTCATGCGCGCCAACTCCCTGTTCCGCGCCCTCCGCGTCGACAAACTCACCTACGCCGCCCTTGAAGCCACGCTGCTGGCGTACGTGAAACGTGACCACAATGCTATTCCGACGCTGAGAATGATGCGGCTGACGAAGGAAGAGATCGGCCGGCGCGCCGAATCGCTCGCAGCACAGGCCCGGTCGTCGAAATTGGATATTGAAATCATCGATGGTGAATCTGTCATTGGCGGCGGCGCCGCGCCTTCTTCCGTTCTGCCAACCCGCCTGCTTGCCTTGAGCTGCGCTGGTCTCAGCGCCGACGAATTGGCGACGCGCCTACGCGCGTCCGATCCGCCCATCATTGCGCGGGTAGAACAGGGGCGAGTGCTTCTCGATTTGCGCACCGTCTTTGCAGATCAGGATTCGGCGCTTGCAGTTGCCTTGGTTCGAATCGCGTCCTAACGATTCCGCATCCAAGACGTATTGGCCCTTCTGTACACCATTGGACACTCCACCCGCCCGATCGAGGACTTGACCGGGGCACTGCGGACACATCAGATCCAGACTCTCGTTGATATTCGCGCCTTCCCCCTGTCGCGCCGTCTGCCGCAGTTCAATCGCGACTCGCTGGAACAAACCATGCCGGCGGAAGGAGTGCGCTATCTGTGGATGAAGGCCCTAGGCGGCTATCGCAAGAGGGCTCTCGAAGAATCGCCAAACATTGCCCTGCGCAACCAGAGCTTCCGCAATTATGCGGACTACATGCTCACGTCGGAATTCGAAGGGGCCGTGTCTGAACTGGTTGCTCTGGCAGAAGCGTCTCGCACAGCCTACATGTGCGCTGAGCGCGTTTATTTTCGCTGCCACCGCATGCTAGTTTCCGACTGGCTCGTCGCCCACGGACACGAAGTCTTGCACATCGATGCCGCCGGCCCGGTCAAACCGCATGCGCTCACTGCAGAGGCCCGCCTCATCGACGGACGTGTGGTCTATCGTGGAGATCGCTTGCTGTAAGATTCAGCGAAAGGCATGCCGCATATGATCGTAGGCACGGGCATCGACATCGCAGAAGTTCCCCGCATTCGCCAGTCCATCGAGCGTTTCGGGCAGCGCTTTCTGCAACGTATTTACACCGCCGGGGAGATTCGCTATTGCGACTCCAAGGCGAATCGTGTGGAGCGTTATGCCGCGCGCTTCGCCGCCAAGGAAGCTGCCATGAAGGCTCTGGGCACGGGCTGGAATCATGGCGTGCGGTGGCGTGATTGCGAGGTGGTCCGCATGCCAGGAGGCCGGCCGACCATGACATTCCACGGAAAGGCCGGGGAGTTCGCCGCGAAGCTCGGAGTAAAAAATGTGGCGCTGTCGATTTCGCACACCGAGGAGCAGGCGATCGCGCAGGTAATTCTCGAGAGCTGAATCTCCGCAGGGCTAACCCGATTCCGCTGCACCATCTGCTAGACTGTCGCCTTCCAAATTAATTATGCCCGTCATCACTCCGACTCCTGCGCCAACTTCGAACCGCATTGAAATTCCGGAAAGAACTTTGCTGGCAGGCCTTGCACTCACCAGCTTCGCCGCGTTGCTGTTGGAACTGGCACTGACCCGGCTATTCTCGGTGGTGCTCTTCTATCACTTTGCTTTTCTGGCGATTTCGATTGCGTTGCTCGGGCTGGGCGCCGGGGGCGTGTTCGCGTACCTGCTGAAGGCCCGGCTGGCGGCCACCGACACACGCGCTCTGGCTGCGTGGCTGTGCATGACGAATTCTGTTATCGTCCTCGTGGTGCTGGAAGTTGTCTTACATGTTCCCGTCGCGCTAGAAGTTTCCTGGAGAAATTTCGAACGACTGACGGTGCTCTACCTGGCCGCCGCCATCCCTTTCTTCCTGACGGGATTGCTGTTCGCGGTGGTATTCGCGCGCGAGACGCGGCGCATCCCACGACTCTATGGCGCCGACCTTTGCGGCGGAGCGCTGGCCTGTCTGGCGGTTGTTCCGTTGCTGAATTGGGTGGGTGGGCCCAACGTCATTCTGGTCGCGGGAGCCGCTATGGCCGCAGCCGGAACGATCTGGGCCGGGTCCCGTACGCTGCGCAGAAATGCAGCTCTGCTCGCGCTCGCCCTGGTAGCGCTCATCGGCGCGAACTTCTCCGGGCGTCTCATCGACGTGGTGTATGCCAAAGGCATGTTTCGCGACCCGGAGTGGGTCGAATTCGCGCGCTGGAATGCGCTTTCGCGCGTGGAAGTCGACCTCCAGGGAGAGGCCAAGGCCATCGTCATCGACGCCGATGCCTCCACTTACATTATGAATGCGGACGTGGCGCAATGGCACAACACCGAGTGGGAACACGACCTCATGTCCGCGCCGCCCGCGCTGGCCAACGTTCTTCGCCCGCACGGCGAGTTCGCGATTATCGGTCCGGGCGGCGGGGTTGACGTCTTGCGCGCCGTGGCCAACGGTAGCCCGAGCGTGACTGGGATCGAGATCAATCCCATCATCGCCAACACCATCATGCGCGGGCGTTATGCGGATTATGCGCAGCATCTCTATGATCGGCCGGACGTGCATATTCACGTGACCGACGGCCGGTCGTTTCTGCGCTCAACCCCGCAGCATTTTGATGTGGTGCAGATGACGCTGGTCGACACCTGGGCCTCAACCGCCGCCGGCGCGTTCGCGCTGAGCGAGAACAATCTTTATACCGTCGAAGCGTTCCGCGAATATTTCGATCACCTGAAGCCCGATGGCATGATCGCCATCACGCGCTGGGAATTCCGCCACCCGCGCGAGGCTCTGCGCGTAGTAGCTGTGGCCATGGAAGCGCTGCACCGCCTCGGAGTGGCCAATCCGGCCGCGAACTTCATCGTCGCTTCGCAGGGAGCGCTTGACGAAGACGGCATCCCGGTCGTGGTGCTGGCGAAGAAGACTCCATTTACGCCGGCAGAAGAGGCGGCGGTGACCACGCATCTCGACCATTATTCGGAACTTGACCCGCTGTATCTGCCCTCCGATCCGGGGCAAAATCCGTTTGCCGATTTAATTGCGAGTAACGATCCCTACGCATTCGCGCGCAGCTATGCCTACAACGTCACACCTGTGACCGACAACGCCCCTTTCTTCTTCTTCACCCTGAAGCCCACACAGATCCTGGGCGAAAAAGGTCTGCGCGAAGGCATCGATTGGAAGGTGAATCTGGGAGTGCTGGTGCTCCTGCTTGTGCTGGTGATTTCTCTGATCGCGGCGCTGGCATTTCTGGTTCTGCCGCTGGCGTTGAGAAGGCGGAATACCCGCCAGTCGCCGCTTCCGCTGCTTTATTTCGTTGCCGTGGGGTTAGGCTACATCCTGGTGGAGATCGCCTTTATCCAACGCTTCGTGTTGTTTCTCGGTCATCCCACGTATGCCCTCACGGTCGTGATTTTTCTACTGATGCTCTCCAGCGGTGCGGGTAGCCTGTTTTCGCGAATCTGGCTACCGCGCACGGATTTGTGCTGGATACCGCTGGTGCTGGTGATCGTGACCCTTCTCGCCGACATATTTTTTCTGCCCAGCCGTTTGGCGGCGCTGGTCGGCCTAGCCTTCAGATACCGCCTGCTCGTCAGCGGCGTTCTTCTCATCCCGCTGGGATTCGTTATGGGGATGCCGTTCCCCACGGGCTTGCGCGCGCTTGCTGCCCTGCCCGCTCCCGAATTTCCCACCGGGCAAGGCGCTTCCGATAATTCCGTCGAATGGGCATGGGCGATGAACGCGGCCGCCAGCGTTCTCGGATCAGTGTTGGCCATGGTCATCGCAATCCAGTTCGGATTGACCGTAACTTTGGCCTGCGGAGCGGCCGCGTACCTGCTCGCCCTGCTGCTGATGCCCGCCCTGCGTGCGAGAACAGCCTAGGCTTGGCTTCGGTTTTTGTTATGATGCTGCGAGGAGCTAGTCGCGATCCCGAGCTGTTCGCGCGGCTGGCGGAATCCATCCAGACTGGCATCATGAGGAAATCATTTGCCTAGCCAGAAGCAGCTCAAGTGGTCGCAACTGCGGGTTGGGATCACGGTGATCGTTGCCAGTCTGACGCTGGGCTTTCTGCTCTTCCTCATGTCTGGGACCTCTGGCCTGTTCACTCCCCGCATCACCTTGAAATCTTATTTCGACAATGCTCAAGGACTGCGCAACGGAGCTCCCGTGCGCCTAAGCGGTGTCGACATTGGCAACGTGACCGGGATCCACATCGTGCCCGACAAGGACAAGCAACTCACGCCCGTCGAAGTGACGATGAAAGTGAGTACGAAATACAACTACGCCCTCCGCCGAGATTCGGTCACCTCACTCGACACCGCGGGAGTGCTCGGCGAAACCTACCTCGACATTGAAAGCGCGCAGGCCATCGGACCTCCCGCGCACGACGGAGACACGCTGCCCACGAGAGTGAATCCCGACTTCAACCAGGTGGTGCGCGCCAGCCAGAGCACGCTGGAAAATATGGACGCCCTGTTGAAGCGCGCCGACCGCATTCTGGCCTTCGCCGAAAGCGGCAAGGGATCGCTCGGGAAACTCATCTACGATCCGACGCTGTACAACCGGTTCTCCTCCACCGTTGCGGAATTTCAGCAGATCGTGCAGCAGGTGGGCAATGGCGAAGGCAGCCTCGGCAGGCTAATCAGCCGCAACGATGCCTACGACAAATTCATCGCCACGCTCGACAAGATGAATGGCGTGGTCGACGATCTTCAGCAAGGCAAAGGCACGGCTGGAAAGTTTCTGAAAGATCCCTCACTCTACAACAACGCGAACGACACTATCGCCAACGTGAAGAAGCTGACCGAGGACATCAATGCCGGCAAGGGCACCCTCGGCAAGCTGACCAAAGATGAAGAGCTGGCCAAGAAGCTCGACAACACGATCAGCAAACTGTCGGAGTTGACCACTGAACTCGAAGCTGGCCAGGGCACCGCCGGCAAGCTCTTCAAAGACGAAGCCCTCTACAACAACGCCAACCAGATGCTCGTCGAGACCCAAGGCCTGGTGAAGGCGATTCGCGAGAACCCGAAGAAGTATTTGAGCATCAAGCTACACATCTTCTGAGCACCGGGCCTTGGGGAGGGCACGGCTCGGAGCCGTGCCCTCCGAACGCGCCCGTTTCTGGATAAGCTCCGTGTGGCCGACCGCTCGCCGAGTGACAGCCAGGATTGTGAGAGATATTGTGATGCTTCAACAGTTTTGCGACCGTCATGGAAGGCCTAGCCCGAATGTCTCACAGCGGGGGAGGGGAGCGGCGAAAAGTAGCTCGATCGAGCGACGGAGGCAGGTCAAGATCCGGAAATCATTGTGCGGACCTTCATCGGCGATCTTGCTGGCCGTCCTCGCCGCGGAGGTTCGGGTTTTTGGTCAGGGAAAGACACACCCTTCCCCCCGACTCGTTGTGCAGGGCAACTGGTCTGGCTACTTGTTCCCTCTCAGCAGCGCAGAGCTGCAACTTGCAACTGCCGGTGCACCTGGCGAAATCGACAGCGACACCCAGATTTTGCGTACCGTGATGCGAATCTGGGCCCCGATCTTGAGCAACTTTAAGCGCACCGTGTTGCATTGCGCTTTGGCCAGTTCGGTGCCCGCCAACCCCAACCGCCGCAGAGCCTGCATCAGCAG
>WNGK01017112.1_pt1 | contig 23802 bp, 16 predicted proteins | sample 5400601 | NCBI WGS metagenome assembly WNGK01 (sample SAMN13153376, study PRJNA577476) | soil metagenome | isolation source: 60 cm soil or saprolite under Garry oak tree replicate 1 | place: USA:California | collected 2016-06-15
GTTAAAAGATAGGTATCTACTACTTACTACTCATTATACTTCTAACATCACAATGCCAACCAGGTTCGCGTGAGCGCGTTCTAGCTGCTCTTGTGCTTGCTTTGCCTGGGAACGAGTCGTCCGGCCTTTAGCTATGGTCAAAAATGTTTGCTCTGTCAGCGCCCCAATGAGAGAGGCATCGGGACCCGCTAACACTGGTGGACTATTGAAAATAACGATACCCGTAGCGTTTTCTGTTTCAGATAAGGAGAGACAGATATGTTGGATAATGGCCTGAAGTTTCGTTGAGAGCAGTGATGGTGGGCCATCAGGGGCGGCGCCTGCGCTGAGCAGGCGCAGACCAGAAACAAAAGTTTCTCTCAAGCGCTCTCGAACCCGCTCCGTGGTGATCGAATCCTCAGCTAGCAGATCACTTAAACCAGCGCTCTTTTCCAGGCCGAAGCGCTGTTCCAGGCCAGCTCCGCGCAGGTCAGCGTCAACTACTATAGTTGGGGCGCCACTTTGCGCGGCGGCAATGGCTGTGTTGGCGGCGATGGTTGCCTGTCCCGCGTGGCGCGTTGGTGTAGTGAGCAGCAGGGTGTGCGCGCGCTGTTCATTGTTCCAATTGAAACGAATGTTTGCAAAGAATGTATAATAGGCTGCGCTGTACGCGGAACCCGCATCATAATCTGTGAGCAGTGCGACCTGCTCTTGTGAGCGAATACTCACGGAAAAGCTCCTCTTACTAAACGATTGAGTGCTCTTCTATACAGGTGTAGTAGAGCTTTTTCGACCCACCGCCGGGGCGCGTGGCACTACTCCATAAACGGGAAGCTGCAAGAGCCGTTGTGCGTCGTCTTTGTTGTAGATACGGTCATCGAGGTATTCGACGAGAAATGCCAGGGCGATACCAACGATCAACGCCACCAGGAGTAGAATCACCAGCAGTGTTTGCTTGCTGGCGGATAAACCGGGGGCCGTTACGGGATCTGTCGCAGCGATAATTACGCGCGCAGATACAGCGGGCACTGAAGTATCCGCCGTTGTAGAACAAGAGGCCCCTTTGGGGACGACATATCCCAGGTAGGCACAGATATTGGCAGCGCTCACCTGGCCGACTGCGTTTGCGATTGCCCACGCCCCTGCCGCGGAACTCCAGGTAGCGCTTACCGTCACCAGGCTGTGTACGTGAGTGGCACCGAGAGACCCGCCGATGGCGCCCGTATTTTGCCAATCACCCAGATCGGGGTTGGCGCCAAAGCGTTGCTCAATTTGAGGCATATCTAAAGCTATCTGGCGCGAAACCTCGCTGTCAAATTCTTTTGAGGAAAGGATAGGGCCTGGGATAGGACTTGTGGACATGGCGTCGGCAAGAGCCTCTGAGACGACGACGTTGTCGGCAGCCCCATTGGGAGATCCCGCCAGACCAATCTGTATGGTGACGTCTGAGCTGTAGGCGGTCAATGCGCCAGGAGTTCTGCGCAGATGATAATATTGATACCCAACGTAGAGGGCCACCACTCCAACAACCAGCGCCACAAGCCAGGCGCGCCGCCAGATAATGGTCCAATAAGCCCGTAGTTCCACGGAAATATACCCTTTCTATCGTACCAGGTCATTTGTGGGTGTGCGCAACTCTCTGGGCCTTGCTTCACTCAATTTGGCTTCGATGAACTGCAGCATGCGACGATGGAAGCGCGGCTGATCAAATTCAAGCGCGTGATCGCGTATCACCTGAGGGTCATACGTTCGCGCATCGAACAAAAGGAACGCCCGGCAATGTGCGTAATAGCGCAGCACTTCCTCGTCGGAGAGCCTGCCCATGAAACGGATGGTAGGCCCGGCCATTTTTTTGAGTCGCGCCAGGTCACGCCCGCTGCCAATGATGACCAGGGGCAGTTGTAACCTGTTACAGGCGTCAATCGCCAGATCAATGCGTTTGTAGGGTATCAAGCGACTGACGATGAGAAAATAATCTTCCACCTGGATGGTTGGGTCAAAGTCAAAACGACGAGCGTCCACAGGCGGTGGAATAATCACCGCGTCACGGCGGTAGTATTTGTGAATCCGTTCGGCAACCACCGGTGAGTTAGCAATAAAATAATCGACGCGCATGGCGCTGGACTGATCCCAGGCACGCAGCCCGGTGATCAGAAAGGGCAATACGCGCCGCGCCAACCTGCCCAGGTGTTCGCGTTCAACGTATTCGTCATAGTTCCAGCACCAGCGCATGGGAGTGTGGCAATAACAAATATGCAATGTGCCGGGCTTCGTGATCACTCCCTTGCCAAAGGCGCTGGAGCTGCTCAGGACAAGGTCGTAACCGCGCAAGTCCAGGCTCTCCATAGCAAATGGATAAAAGGGCAGATATGGCTGGTGGTGTTTTGTGACCATGGGAAACTTTTGCATGAAGGATGTGCGTACATCCATCTTCTGAAACGCCGGGTCAACGCGTTGTGGGTCGTAAATAGAGGTATAAATGGGCGCATCAGGAAAAATTTCGTGTAATGCCAGGACAACTCGCTCTGCGCCGCCCATTTGATTGAGGTAGTCGTGAACCAACGCCACTTTCATTTCGTTAATACGCTCCTCGATTGAATATGACCACGGGAATGGTGCGGAAGAGAATAAGGAAGTACAGCCGCAGCGACCAATTTTCAATGTAGTACATGTCCATCAGAACTCCCTCATCAAAGCTCAAATTGCTGCGACCGCGTACCTGCCATAATCCAGTCAGACCGGGCTTGATTGCCAGGCGGCCCTTTTGCCATTCCTCATATTGCGCCACTTCGCCGGGTAATGGAGGACGCGGACCTACAAGGCTCATCTCCCCTCTCAACACGTTGATGATCTGTGGAAACTCGTCAAAGCTGGTGCGACGTAAGAATTTCCCTACCGGTGTAATACGCGGATCATCTCTTATTTTGAAGAGCGGTCCCTGCGCCTCATTCTTGACCCACAGATCCGTCAGGTCTTGCTCTGCGTTCTTATACATAGAGCGGAACTTATATATTTTGAATGGGTGTCCGTCTAAACCTATGCGTGTTTGTTTATAGATGATCTCCCCCGCTGAAGTGAGGCGAATTGCTAACGCAATAAATAACCAGAGTGGTGATCCCAGCACCAGGAGGAGCAGAGATAGCGAAATATCAACGAAGCGCGTAACAATGCGTTGAACCGTGTTTAAGGAGACCTGTTTAATGCCTATCAACGGGATACCCTCCACGGTTTCCATATCGATGCGTGAAAGGCTTAGTTCGTATAAATCGGGCACAAGCTTGAATGAAGCCCCCAATCGCTCACAAAGACGGACGCTTTTGATTGACTGCTCATGCATATTCGAGGGAAGCGCAATGATCACTTCGTCTACCTGCATCGAACGAATCACCAATCCCAGGTCTTCTAGCGTGCCGAGCATTTTGAAGCGCCCGAAATCACCTGGCGTCTCATTCATATCATGTAAAAAACCAACAATATGATAGCCAAGGTTGGGGCTGGCCTCTATGTGTTGCATCATCATCTTCCCAAGACGGCCAGAGCCAACGACCAGCAGTCGCGTCTCGCTGAGGCCCAGTCGATAGAGCAATCCCATCGCTGCCGATACGACCAGGCGTCCCAGTGAAAGCACCAGTATTGTCACGGCCCATACGAATGGCACAAGCAAGCGAGAACTTGAGGGTGGCTGGAAAATAAAGAAATACGTAATCAGAAAAGCCAGGCCAACTGTGGCCGAGCTGGCGATTGTCCATACCTGGCGCAACCAGCTGCCGGTAAGGCGGATTGTATACAATCCGCGAAACGCAAAAATAGTAATCAGGCCAATGACAATACTGACTTCAAGCCACAAAAAACCGCTCACGGGGGTATAAACTTCAGAAGTGTGAGGCAGGGAGACACTCTCGATGTTATCGCGAAGATACACCAGAAAAGGATTCTTAAAAAGAACATTGTACCGTATAAAGTGTGCCAGACGGAACGATGCATAGATCAATGCTGCATCCAGGAGCATCATGGCAACAACCTCGAAGACGCGCCATTGCCGGCGATGTGAACGCCGTTTAGAGATAGCTCGCATTATAGGGCCAGTTGCTCCTATTGCCATATCTAGAGCTCCCGTCCTATCCGTATCTGGACTCAGATTTGCCGTTTCAGTAAGTTTACTACTATTCACGGTTTGCGTTATACCCTATATCCTACACTAACGAACAAACGAAACACGTTGAGAACGTCTTTGTGTAGTGCTATGCAATGTCGCTGCTTGTTCATATACCTGGATAGTCTGTTCAACCATCCTCTGTGCTGAAAATTTCTGCACTACCACTGGCGCCATTGTACTACACTTCTGCCGAAATGTCTGGTCTGTCAGGGCTTTGTGTATTGCTGTAACCATGTCTTCCACACTCTGTGGGTCGATACATATCGCCACGCCAGCTCCTGCCTCTGGCAAGCTGGAAACATTCGAAGTCACGACCGGTACAGCACATGCCAGCGCTTCCGCGACAGGTATGCCGAAACCTTCGTAGAGCGAGGGGTACACAAAAGCAGAGGCGGCGCCATACCACAGGGCCTGTTCGGCATCGGCCACGAATCCGGCAAATAGCACTTCCGACGAGAGGCCCAGTTGCTCTACCTGCGCAAAAATCGCATCATAGAGCCAGCCTTTGCCACCTGCCAGTACCAGTTTTTCGCGTATGGCATGTGTCTTGCGCAACCGGGCATACGCTTCGATGAGCGTAGTAATGTTCTTCCGTGGTTCCAATGTGCCCAGGTACAGTATGTATCCGTCTGTCAAACCCTGTTTCTCTCGAAAGGTCCGTAACTCTTCATGTTCAGACACGATTGAGAAGCGCGCGTCGATACACGGATATACCGTCTGTACTCGTTCAGCGGGAACTCCCATAAGTTCGACAGCGTCTTCTTTGGTACTCTCCGAAACAGCGATCACCATTGTTGCCTGGCGTATACTGCGTACGGTGAACATTTGATGATAGAGACGTTTTGATGGCGTCAATACGTTTGGTAAGCGTATAAATGCCAGGTCATGCAGCGTAACGACTCCCGCGCAACTGCGCGGTAAAAATACCGGCAGTACATTGACCGGAGAGTGCAAAACGTCGATATGTTTTTGTCGAAGCAGCGACGGGAGCGTCACCTGTTCCCAGGCAACCCTTGCTGCTGGTTGTGACTCAGACCATGTGGCAGGCACGTAGGTAATTTGTGGGTGTTGTGCCGAAAGTTTTTCTATGATCTCCTGCCCATTGACAAAAACAGTATATTCATGTTTTCCAGGCTGCCTGGCCAGCTCTTTCAGCAGAAAGCGTATGTAACGACTGACCCCGCCATTGCGATAATTCTGGCTGAAGGATAGCAATTGAGCATTGATACCGATATGCATACCAACAGTCTCCTCATGGCTCTATAACGTCCTTGCAATTGGCAAGGTAACAAACCTGTGCCTATCGAGTAATACGCCAGGCCAGGGAGTTATCCTGGAAAAGCGGGTAAATTTCCCCTTGCGCGGAGAGCGTACTCAATGCTGCTTGTACGGTAGTGTTATAAAGCACATATTGGCGCGCGCGGCAGAGGTGTATATCTCGCCGTGCCCTGCAACTATATGTCTGAACGATTCAATGTGCGTTTTCAGTGTAGTGAGCGTGCTAAGTCCTGTTTGTATATCTGAATAGAAGGGAATGCGGTGTTTGTCGAGAATCTCGGGCGTCAGAAATGCGTCGCCCACAAAAAAAGTATCGCCGAAAGCTACGCCAACCTGTTCGATACTATGGCCTGGCAAAGGGATAACTCGCAGCGGTATGTGATCTATTGCCTGTTCATTGCCCTCGAGAACGGTATCCACCAGGCACGGTTTTGCTAACAAGAATTTGTGTTGTAACTCGCGTGGAGGTTGAGCGCCACTGAAGAGGTAGAGTGGCTCTAAAATCGGACCAGACATAACGGCTGCCTCTACACGGGTCGCATAGACCTTTAGTCCTGTTTGTCGTACGAGATAGTGCGCGCCACCGAAGTGATCGGCATGGGCGTGCGTGACCAGTAAAGCGCCAGGAGTCAAACCTAACTTTTTTAGCTGGTTCAGGATGTCGCGCCCGGCGTCCCTGTCCATACCACTATCGATAATAAGGCAGCGGTCTTCATAGACAATTACCCCGATATTCGCCCCACCCTGGATAACCCACGTTTGCCCGTCAAGCTGTGTCAATTGCATATATAGCCTCTTTTACAATGAATATGATGGTGACTCTTGTGAACAAATTAGTTCTAGTACCGGCATACCACACATCTTGCGCGCACTGTGTTGGAAGAGTATACTCACATTGGATAATACTTGCAAGAGTGTTGATACTAACGCATAAATGCGTGGCGCATTGCGTTTTTCTTTTTATCGGTGTATTATAGCCTAAAGTTTCAGTAATTGCCTGGCGTGCGTATCGCACAAATTATTATGCTACTTAAGTACGGGAGAATCGTGCGTTGTCCACTAAACAACTCCGTCTCGAAGTTGCGCAGCTAACGGATGTTGGCCGCAAACGTGAACACAATGAAGATAATATGGCCTATGTCATCCCAAAGGATCAGCAGGTGATGGCAAAGAAGGGCGCCTTGTTCATTGTGGCTGATGGTATGGGCGGACATGCAGCTGGTGAGGTGGCAAGCGAAATAGCGGTAGATACTGTGAGTAACATGTACTACCAGGATGATGGCGACGATATTGCCAACTCACTACTCCATGCGATCAAGCGCGCAAATGCGTTGATTCATCAGCGCGCATCGGAAAACATGTTGCGCAGTGGCATGGGGACAACCTGTGTCGCCGCTGTAGTGCGCGGTAATATGGCCTATGTTGCTAACGTTGGTGACAGTCGCGCATATCTTGTGCGCAATGGTCAGGCGAAGCAGGTCTCACAGGATCATTCCTGGGTTGCTGAACAGGTGAGAGCAGGTCTTTTGACCGAGGATCAAGCTCGCACCCATGCACAGCGCAATGTGATCACCCGGTGTTTGGGGACGCAGGCCGATGTCGAGATCGATGTTTTCCCTGAACAGATTGAAGATAAAGATGCGCTGGTGCTCTGTACAGACGGCCTCTCGGGCCTGGTGAGCGACGATGAGATACGCAGGATTATCGACCAATCTGGTCCACAAGATAGTGTATATCACCTTGTACAACGCGCCAATGAGAACGGCGGACCCGATAATATTACTGCCATCGTCGTGTCTATTCAGGAGGCTGGCCTGGAGTCCCCCAATATCCGCCGCCCCGTGCCTGTAGGTGGACGTGAATTAGGCGAAGATACCAGCATACCTGGCTCGCTCGTCTCCACATCTGCAACTATCATTGGCGATGGCCGGATTCCTGGTAATTCTTTACGTTATAGTAGCGGCCCTCTTCCACCTGAAAGTATAGATACTGCGCCTCAACCGGTTCTCTATAGCCGGCATCGGAGCCGCAATCGGCTGTTTTATCCCGTACTGGCATTGATTACATTGTTGCTACTGGCTACGGTCGGTGGGGGGATATACTTCTATTTGCAGTCGAAAATTGGCACGGATGTAACAAAACATGTGCAGGATGCCCGGGTGAGTATCAATAAAGCCAACCAGGAAGCTTCTACTAACCCTGCCGCGGCGCTCCATGATCTGGCAACAGTACAGAACTCCTTACGTCTCTTGCTTCAGAATACCTCATCGACCAGTACGCAACACACGACTATTGTTAATCTGCTCGAGGGCGACCTGGCGAAAAGCGTGCAAGCAGCTATCGTGAGCTATAACAAACAATCCGCGATCACGCTCCTCTGTCCCTCCAACGTCACAGCGCGTCCCATTAATGATGGGTCTATCGGCACGCAGGCAAAAACCATTGCCCTGCAAACTGCGAAACATACGCTCAACTTGTACGCGCTTGGCGCAGACGATAAATTGTACCTGGTCAGTAACAACAGCCTGCTTGCTTCATCTCTTCCTGCTTCTTTCACTGCCAGCACGAAAATTCTGGATATTGCGAGTAATGGATCCCAACTGGTCTTACTGACGGCCCAACTCGTCAAAGCCGACACGGCGACATCCCTCAATTCGTATACCCTCAGCCTCCTCTCACCTGATCCGGTCAAAGCAGAGCGTCTCGTGCTTGTTGACAGTACGCGGATTATTGCAAAGCAGATCCAGCCTGGCCAGATACCCACGCTCATTGCCGCGTCCGGTCCAGATGTCTACCTGGTTTTAGGTTCGAACACCTTGCAAACAGAAAACTCCATTGTGGATTTCTCTGCGAAGGGCAATAAGCCGCTCGCGCAATCGACCGAGAGCATGTTCTCTTCCTCGGATGCGATTATGAGTGTGGCCGCTTTTCCTGATCACGAACTCTTCTTTCTGCACGCTGGCGGTACGGTGAAAAGCCTGCAACTGGTAGCCGGGTCGAATAATCTCTCGGAGACCAGCGTCCTGGTGGAGAATCCCATCGCCCAACCACTGTCGGTGGATGCGCCGTTTCTGTGGCAGACCCCGGTGCCGGCAGTGACGCAGGGAGGGACAAAGTCCCTGGCCGTTCCTGGAACTGCCTCGACAAGCGCTCTTGCCGTGAGTGTGTTCCAAGGCGAACCCCACTTGTATATCATGGACACCACGTCGCATCGCGTGCTTGATTTGAAGACGTCAGGCGGAGGAAGCGCGGGAACGCCAACCGCCGGAGTCACTCCTACGTCAACCATCACTGGCGGCGGGGTTGCCAACAACAATTCGTCGGTGATACTGCAATTGGCGCAACAGTATGTCTCACCTACGCTGCTCGTCTCGCCTAAAAGCATAGCCGTTGATGCACCAGGCTCACACATCGATGTCTTGTCACAGAATACTGCGCCCATGTCCGCTCTCATCTCTTTCTCTCCCAAACCTCAACATACATGCGCATAGCGGGTGGTAAGTAGTGTTTCATATCCCGGACTCTGTCATTCATCCATCTTAACGTAGAAAGGCAGCAATGAAATCGTGGCATTTCCAGTACATTATCGTACTCATACCTGTGGAGATTTAAACAAAGACGCGATCGGGCAAAAGGTAACGCTGGCCGGGTGGGTGAATCGCCGCCGGGATCATGGAGGACTGGTCTTCCTTGATATGCGTGACCGCTATGGCCTGACACAGGTAATTTGCGACCCAGAACGCTCGGCAGAGGCCCACCGCGTCGCTGCGGAGCTTCGTTCTGAGTACGTGGTTCAAATTAGCGGCGCCGTTGTTCCTCGCCTGGCGGGAACGGAGAACCCCAACCTCTCCACTGGCGCTATCGAAATAGCGGCTGAGCATATCGAAATTTTGAATCCTTCTCGTACAACGCCATTTCCTATCAGTGATAACATTCAGGTTGACGAGTCCCTGCGCCTCAAATATCGATACCTCGATCTCCGTCGTCCGGGCATGCGCGATAATATGATACTCCGTCATCGTGTGGTCAAAGCTATGCGTGATTACCTGGATGAGCGTGGTTTCCTGGAGATCGAGACCCCCATGTTAATGAAAAGCACTCCCGAAGGAGCGCGCGACTACCTTGTCCCCAGCCGGCTCTATGCAGGCGAGTTCTATGCTTTGCCCCAGTCGCCCCAACAGCTCAAGCAGTTGCTTATGGTGGCGGGCCTGGATCGCTACTTCCAGATTGCCCGTTGTTTCCGCGATGAAGATCAGCGCTCGGACCGCCAGCCAGAATTTACCCAGCTCGATGTCGAGATGGCCTTTGTGGCCGAGGAAGACGTCATGTCCTTAATTGAAGGTCTGTTGATCTTCTTGATCGAAAAGACGACGCAAAAACGCATTAAACAGCAGCCCTTCCCGCGCCTTTCCTTTGCAGATGTCATGAGCCGCTACGGGACAGATCATCCTGATCTGCGTTACGACCTGCCACTGGTAGAGATTTCAGACCTCGCGCAGGCGGGAACTTTCGGCGTATTCCAGCATGCGCTCGCTGCCAACGGCGTGGTGAAAGGTTTGCGCGTCCCGGGAGCCGCCGCTTATAGCCGCAAAGACATAGAAGAACTCACTGAGTTTGCCCGCGTGTTGGGCGCCAGGGGACTCGTCTCCCTGGCAATCAGTAGCGGCGGTGAAGTGAAATCGCCCTTGACGAAATTCATGTCGCGCGACGAGGCGCAGGCGATCATCGACCGCCTGCAGGGCGAACCTGGCGACCTGCTGCTCTTTGTCGCGGACAGCGCCAAAGTCTGTAACGACGTCCTCTTCCGTTTGCGCGGTAGGCTGGCTGAGCGCCTGAAGCTCGTCGATGCCAATGAAATGGCCCTCTGTTGGGTCGTCGATTTCCCACTGCTCCATTTCGACGAGGAAGGGCAGCGCTTCGAGGCAGAGCATAACCCATTCTCCGGCATGGACGAAGCCCACATAGATCGCCTCGCCACAGACCCCCTGCACATTCGCGCGAAGCAATACGACATTATCTGCAACGGCTATGAGATCGGTGGCGGCAGCATTCGTATCAACGTCGCGGAAATTCAACACAAAGTCTTCGCGCTGATGAAACTGAACGATGAGCAGATCAAAGAGCAGTTTGGTCACATGCTTGAAGCCTTCGAGTACGGCGCTCCCCCCCACGGCGGCATCGCCCTCGGCATAGATCGCCTGCTGATGCTGCTGGCGGACGAAGACAATATCCGCGAGGTCATAGCCTTCCCCAAAACACAGAGCGCTACGGATCTCTTGATGGGCGCGCCCTCACCGGTTGATGAGAAACAATTGCAAGAATTACATTTGCGGCTCAGGTGAGGATGGCGACCCTACGTGGGAGGCCTGATCTCACGCAAAAGTGTTGACAAAGGGGCCGAACCGGTGCTATAATCCTGCACGTAGCCACACATGTGAGGCTGAAGAACGGGAGTTTTTCAAGCCAAATAATGATCCCGTAGCTCAGTTGGATAGAGCGACAGTTTGCGGAACTGTAGGTCGCAGGTTCAAATCCTGTCGGGATCGCCAGCAAAAACATTAGACGTCCAGTCTCCCACTAGAGAAGGACGTCGTTTTTAATTTCACTAGCAGCGCGAGGCCAGCCATGACAGTTGATCGCAACTTGATCGGGAAAAAGTCGCCGCCTCAAACGTTTGAGGTAAACCTGGAAGCCGTTCGGCGTTTCATAGAGGCCGTCGGAGGTCCCCCATTCCCGCAAGATGAACCTGCTATACACTATGCCCCGCCAACCTTCCCCACTTCTTTCACCGTCCAGATCCCTGGTCTGGAACTGGATGGTTCTACGATGCAATTGCTGCACCGCGAACAAGAATATAGCTACGTTCGCCGTTTGCGCATCGGAGAGCAGGTAACCTGCGTCGCGCAGGTTGCGGATGTGCGGGAGCGAACCATACGCGGCGACCATATGACGTTTGTTATCCTGGTAACAACAGGCGTCGATAGCGAACAACAGCCGCTATATAGCGCGCGCAGTACCCTCGTAATACGAGAACAGCTTCAATAGTATACATTGCCGAATCATATGCCTACCGCGCCACATTACGAGGGCATTGTCACCTGCTCGCCACTGTGGTAGCGTATTTTTTTGCTCCCGTTGAAGACCGTCACCCCTCCGCGATCGTGGAGATCATCGCCTTGGGTATTTCGTCAAAGTGGGGTATGATGATAATCTCCGGCGCCAGGCCAAACGCGGGAATAGTGCGCCACAATTGGGGAAAGTCAACGAGTTCGCCGCCCAGAACCATAGCACCCGCTGAACAACCAGCCAGAACACCGCCAGCCGCCAGCACATTCACCATGGCTTGCCAGGCCGCGGTGCCTTGCAGCGTTTCAAGCAGATAACGCGGCTTGCCGCCGGAGAGATACACAAAGTTCGCAGCAGCAATCTGTGAAACGATACTTGCATCGTCTGCATCCCTGCGCCGGAGCAGCATGACTGGTTCCACTGTCGCGCCAAGTTGTGTAAAATGGTCAACGCCCATTTTAGCCCAGTGTTCAGGGACGCCCGCGCCATCAGGCGTTGATGCGGTTGGCAGCACCACAACGCGAGGCGCGCCATCGATACGTTCAAGCAACATTGTATCGACCGGGGCAATAGGCGGCAGATACTCTCCCGCGCCAACCAGCGCCAGGGTTCCCATAGTAGTTACGCTCATTCCTTATTCCTTCACCAGAATTTTGTGTGCAACCTGTGTCCCTACAATTCTACTCTGCAAACGGAGTGACCTGTCAAGCAAAGCTTAATAGCTTTTTGATTGACCTTCATTACCAAATTGTCATTCCCCCTTGACCCTTTTTGAGACACTCTCTATACTACAGAAAACGGCGTCATAGTCGCGTTTAATGGGTGAAAGAGATAGTAACAAAAGTGAAAAGCATTGTACGTTGGAGACCAATTGCTTTAATTGGAGTGGCACTGCTCGGCCTGGCTTTGCGACTCTATGGTTTGAACTGGGATCAAGGCAATAGTTTTCACCCGGACGAACGCCAGATCCTCTTTCACGTAACCGCCCTCTCGTGGCCGAACAGCCTGGCGCAATTCCTCGATCCGGTGAATTCACCGCTCAATCCACACTTTTTTGCCTATGGCTCATTTCCACTCTACTTTTTAGCCACTATCGGGAACATACTGGCCCATTTCTTCCCTGATGTAACAACCTTTGCCAACCTCACGTTGGTTGGCCGTGTCATCTCGGCGATCTTTGATTGCGGCACCATTCTCCTGACGGGTTGGCTCGCATTATTGCTTTCCGATGATACGACCCCAGATCGACGCTATGCCTGGTCCTTTGCCCTCTTGTCAGCTACCCTGGTGGCCTTCACCCCATTGCAGCTGCAGCTATCTCACTTCTACGCGGTCGACACGGTACTCCTCTTCTTCACAATGCTCACGATATTCGCCTGTGTAGCGCTGGCGAAAACGGAGGCGCCCATACGCTGGTCGATCGTTGCTGGCCTCGGCTACGGCCTTGCTCTCGCCACAAAATTCAGCGCTGCTCCGCTAATTGTCCCGATTATCGTCGCGTTGCTTGTGCGCTGGAATAAATATACCCTCCTCTCTTCCCTGGTATCATTGCTCGTAATAACGTGCATCACCGTCATAACATTTCTTATAGCCATGCCCTACGCGCTGCTCGACAGGCAGAACTTTGTCCAACAAATCAGCGCCCAGGGCGACCTGGCGCGCGGCTTGTTGGATCTACCATACGTGCGTCAGTTTGCCGGTACCATACCCTATCTCTACGAGGCGCAGAATATCATTTTCTGGGGTATGGGGGTAACACTCGGCCTGGCGGCATTCGCCGGGCTTATCTGGCTCTGTTGGCGCGTGTGGCGGCGCAATGCTTCTCTCTGGTTGATTGTGCTTTCCTGGGTGCTTGTCTATGCTGCCATTACCGGAGATTTCTACGTCAAATTCATGCGCTACATGCTGCCCATCTATCCCTGCTTGACCCTGATAGCTGCCGCTTTCTTACTTTCATTTCTTCCGCGCGCGGGCGCGGCGGACCATGCTGAAACTGATCGCTCTCTGCACACACGTAAAATTGTGGCGCTCCTTCCCGTTGTTGCTATTGCCTTCGTCCTGTTTGGGACGGTCTTCCAGGGATTGGCATTGCTAAATGTCTACAGCCAACCAAATACGCGCATCCAGGCGTCACAGTGGATATACAGCCATGTGAAGCCAGGCAGTGTGTTCACCTATGAGCAGTGGGATGATCCTCTACCGGTTGTTGTTGGCGATCAAACCCCTGCTGTCTACCAGCAGGCCACTTACAATGCCAATGGGCAACAAGTGACCGGCCTAGACCTCTATGGCGACGACACCACCGGTAAAGCTCAGCAACTGGCCGATTTATTGCCAACCATCGATGTTCTCACCATGGCGACCGACCGCCTCGATAAATCTATCCCGCGCCTGCCGTCTCGTTATCCGCTGACTATTCATTATTATCAGTTGCTCTTTAGCGGTCAGCTTGGTTTTCATCTCGCTGCGCAATTCGAGAACCACCCCAACCTCTTTGGACTGACGCTTGATGACAGTAATGCTGATGAAAGCTATTCCGTCTTCGACCATCCGACGGCGCGCATTTTTGTGCGCGACAATCCCTACCCCTATACATCCGCTCAACTTTTTCAGAAACTGCTTGATGGCGTGCAACTGCCCCGGCCCGGCGCGCAACTCCCTGGACTGCAGCGCTCCTTACTGCTTCACACTCATGATATACTGATGGGAACTTCTGCAAGCACGAACACGTCTGTACTTGCGGGCGCCGTTCGTAAAATCGTCATCTTACCAACGTGTTTTATTATGATATGGTATTTAAAATAACTGTAGAGAGAATCCATGGCCGAACTATTACAAATGTGGGCTTTTGTCGAAGTGTTGGGCTTCGTATGTCTGCCGCTCACTGTCACAGTCTTTCATAATCTGCCGGATCGAGGATGGGCCTTCAGTAAGGCCATTGGCATAGCCGTCTTAGCCTTTTGTGTCTGGCTGCCGCTGATGCTCTTCCATGCCCTATTTTTCAACCAGTTTCTTGTGGCCGGAGTATTGCTCATCCTGCTGGCCTTCAATATCGTAGGCTTTTTACGGGCGCGCCATACGATTCTCAAAGTTGTGCGCGTCAATTTCTCCTACATCATTATCAGCGAATCAGTTTTCGCTGGCATGATGTTTTTACTGGGCTGGATTCGCTCATACGGGCCCGATATTCGTTCGTTTGAAATGTTCATGGATGAGGGCTTCATTGCGGCCATCATGCGCAGCCCCCATTTTCCACCCAACGATATGTGGTTCTCAGGCTACCCCATCAACTACTACTATTATGCTCACTTTACCGTTGCCGTGCTGGCAAAACTGCTTGGACAGAGTCCTTCGATTGCCTTTAACACGGGTATCTGCACATTCTTTGGCTTGACCGCGGTGAACCTGTTTGGTGTCACCAGCAATATTGTTTCCTGGGCGCAACATCAACGCAAAACTGCTCGCCTTGACGTAGGGGCCCGATTTATCGCGCCCCACCCCGCTGCCAGCTACCCATCGCTCATACGCGCCGTCCCCTACGGTTTTTTGACCATGTTGATGGCCCTGGTGCTGGGGAACCTGGCGGCTACGCAGCAATGGTGGGAGCAGCATGGTGACTGGACTCAGTTTAACTGGTTTAACCCATCGCGTGTTGTAGATAGAACGATCAACGAATTTCCTGCCTTTAGCTTCTTGCTCTCCTGCTTCCATGCTCACGTTTTAGCCCTGGCCTTTACCATACTCGCTATAGCGCTGGCCTTCAACCTCTTCCTTGAACATGATGGCAAAGGTCTCTTTGTCTTTGGACGAGGCTGGCGTCTACCCATTACATTGGTCACTACAGCATTGATCCTGGGCGGCCTCTTCACTATGAATGGTTGGGATTTTCCCACGTATGTTGGCCTGACTGTTGTATGTATCGTCTTGCAACAATGGCTGGCCTATCGCTCCCGCGCGGGAGAGGAGCGTCGACTGGAACTCCTTCTGGATATATTTACAGCCTGCGCCAGCCTTATTGCGCTCTCATTTATTTTGTATATCCCCTTCTATCTCAACTACATTTCACCATCGCAGGGGCTGGGCATCGTCGGGCCTGCTGATCGTTCTTCACTCTCAAGTGAAATATTGATCTACGGCATGTTTGCTTTTGTCTTTCTCTCACTGCTGTTTGCCACAGCCTTCAAACACCCCTTGCTCACCGTAGGGGCCAGATTTATCGCGCCCCTGCTCGTAGCCGTGGCAGCCCTGATCACCTTCTTCGCGCTGCATAACAGCGCAACCTTTGTGCTGGTTGCCAGTATTGCCGCTCTCGGCTATATAGCGCTGCTGGGCAGCCTGCGAGATCGCCCGCAGGCGTTTATCCTTTTGTTGGGCAGCCTGGCCTTCACCCTCGTGGCAGCGTGCGAAGTTGTTTTCTTGAAAGATGTATTTGCGGGCGGCGATTTTCTCCGTATGAACACGGTTTTTAAGTTCTATTTCCAGGCGTGGGCGCTGCTCTCTATCACCTGCGGCGCCGGCCTCTACTTCATCCTGGAGGGTTTTTTTCCTGGCCCGGTGGCAATCGGGGCGAGCGCCCAGCGCTGGTTACAACGCGGCGTAGGGGGTCTCTGGGTCGGTGGTCTGCTCCTGTTGTTGCTTGCCAGCGCGGTCTATCCCCTGGTGGGAACCTACGCGCGAACCAATCATTACATGCAGCGCGCCAATAGCCTGGACGGTATAGACTATCTACAAAACTGCAAGGCGCCAGATTGTGATTATGATACTTCTGGAGATTATGCTGCAATTCGTTGGCTCAACAGCCATGTGAGCGGCGCTCCTGTAATCGTGGAGGCTGTGGGAGATGACTACACGAGCTATGCCCGTATCTCAGCCTTTACCGGCCTGCCTACTCCCATGGGTTGGATAGGACACGAGTATCAGTGGCGAGTGAACTGGCTCAATAATGGTCTTCACGCCGTTGATTTTGATAGCCGCAAAAGCGACGTTGATGCCATCTATACTGATCCGCATCCCGCGGAGGTGATGAACTTACTGGCCCGTTACCACGTTCAATATCTGTACGTTGGGCTATTAGAGCAAATGAAATATCCCACCGCGGACTTGCATCGTTTTAGTGCGTTTCTACATGTTGTCTATGCTGCCAGGGGCGTGACGATCTACCAGGTCAATTAAATGAGGAGGAGTTTTTTTGAAGAGTTATGAAACCGAACCGCGGGGAGAGGATATTGTTGCGGGAGATTCTATGCAAGACGCTCAAAATATCACAGAACAGAGCATCTCTGATGACGATCTCCTGATCGGTACGAGCGATGAAACTGCCGGCGAATATGAGGAGATATCCGTAGAAGAATATACTGCTCCTCAACACGAAATACTGGCTCTGGGGCGACGAGCTCCCGCGGACGAACCTCCTTTACGCGAGCGACTTCTGACGTGGGCCCCTTTCTGGGGCATCATCTTACTTGGTGGAATCTTGCGCTTTTGGGGCCTCGGCGATAAACCGCTCCATCATGACGAGAGCCTCCATGCCTACTTCTCCTTGCAACTGATGCATAACATGGAAGCATGGTTGAGCTGCTTCAACCCCAATGTTACCTGCTATCGCTACGATCCTTTGCTACACGGTCCGTTCCAGTTCCATTTTATTGCTCTTATCTACAAAATTTCCCAACTTGTGGGCGCTCCGGACAACGGCGTGAATACCACGACTGTGCGTATATTGGCCGCCACGTTGGGCACAATCATCGTGGCTCTGCCGTATTTCTTGCGCGATTACCTGGGCAAGTGGGGCGCCCTGCTGGCTTGTTTCCTCCTCGCGGTCTCGCCCAGCATGGTCTACTTCTCGCGCTTCGCCCGCGAAGACATCTACATGGCCTGCTTTACCCTGATGATGGTTGTCTCGGTCGCGCGCTATGTGCGCGATCGTAAGATGCGCTGGCTCCTGCTCGCTGCCCTGGCTTTCGCTTTGTCCTATGCAACCAAAGAAGCGACATTCTTGACCATAGCCGTCTTTGGCAGCTTCCTCGGCGCTCTGATCGCCTGGGAAATAGGTCTCAGATTGCCGCTGCGCGCAAAGTTCAACCCTGAGGCAAGCCAGAAGACCACTTCCTGGTTTGTGCCACGAACCGCCGCGCCCATCGCCGTGCTCGTATACTTTGGGCTGCTCGCCCTGGTGGCGAAGTTTTTCTTTGGCTGGCTAAAAGCCCTCTCCATCTATGTCACCGATCCAAAAAATACGGCAGCCTCTGATCTCTATGTCCAGGGTTTGAAGGACAGGACCATTGAGATCATACCCGCCCTTGGCATTCTCCTCGGCTGCTATGTCCTCTTTATCCTGGGCCGTGAAATGTTTGGCCGTTTCCCCCCCCCAGGACGCAGGGGTCTCGCGGCAAAGGTTGACCCTCAGCGGCAGCCCGTGCTGGACACCATTTTGACAATGCCGTGGACACACTGGTTCTTCGCCGTGCTCGTTGCCTGGACGGTTTTCCTGGTGCTGTTTACTTCGCTCTTCACCAATATCAAAAATGGCATTGGTGATGGCATCTGGCAGGGTTTGTATTACTGGGTACAGCAACAACAGGTGGCCCGCGGTGGCCAGCCCTGGTATTACTATCTCTTGCTCATCCCCCTGTACGAGCAGATCGGTGTAGTATTCGGGCTGATCGGTATCATATACAGCCTTGTGCGGCCTACCCGCTTCCGCCTCTTCCTGGTCTACTGGTTCGTTGGCAATCTCTTCCTCTATTCCTGGGCTGCCGAGAAAATGCCCTGGCTGAGCATCCATATCACCCTGCCAATGCTACTGCTGGCGGCTGTCGGCCTTGAACCTGTAGTGGTAACGTTCGTCAACCTGGTGAAAAATTCATTCACTCGTTCCGTTTCCTCCTCCCCCGAGAAGTTACCGGCGAGGTTGGATGACGTAAATGCGCCTGTTCCGGCTCCGCAATATCGTCCCAGGGTTGGCGTCTTTGCCGGTTTTACCGCCGTCGTAGGCGTTATCATGGCTGCGCTGCTGCTGCTCCCCACGCTCCACAATATGTATGAGGTGGCCTACGTTCATCCCGCGGACGGCCCGCACGAGATGCTGGTCTACGTGCAGACAACCACCGACGTCAATGTTGTCATGGCAAAGATCGACGCGCTCGATAAGAAATTGTATAACGGGAAGCACCTGCTGGCGCAGACCAGCCTGCATGGGGTGGCGTCGGTGTTGGTCTCTGGTTGTCCTATGGCGATAGCCCCCCAAAGGGCGCAACGTTTAACCCTGCTCTGGCTGCCCAGCACATCTGGCAGTGGTGGTGGCAGCGACGCGCCATCGGCGATACAGGCGGCTCATACGATATGGCGCTCTTCATCCAAAAAGGCCTGGGTGAGACACCCTGATCAGATCAGTTTAAATCCCGAGACGGCCAACACTGTCGCCAGAATCGGGCGCAAAAAACGGTCGGGAATGTATTTGCTTAACCTGCTGCCCATGAGGACTCCAGGAAGCGAGCCAATCAGTAAAAGACCCACAATTGTCCAGTTAATCGTACCGGCATTCAAATAGGCAATAGCGCCAGATGCCAGCAGCATAAAAGCCTGAAAGACATCGGTGCCGACAAGCTCTCTGGATGTAAGCCTGGGATAAAGAAATGCCAACGAAACAATAATCAGGGTTCCGCTTCCCACTGAGGTCAGCCCGACAAGAAAACCGACGAACGCGCCGACGAGCGCGGTCACGAGCGGGCGATAGCGTTTCTCCCACAACATCGTTCGCGCTTCGGCAATCTCTTTGCCCTGCAGCACAGCCTGTTTTCTCGATTCATCTCTTCTCTTGTCCAGGCGCTGCATGATATACGGTTTCAGTACCAGCAATACCGCAACTAAGATGAGCGTAAAGCCGATGCTGTGAATGATAAGACTATTCACGGCGTTCCCATAATGTTTGTGAATGTATTGTACGAGGCTCACGCTCAAAACAGTTGCCGGGACACTGCCGCAAGCGAGCCAGAGCGCAACTTTGAAATTGACGCTTTTCTGGCGAATATGCACGATCGAGCCAACGGCTTTGGTCACAGTAGAATAGGCAATGTCGGTGCCAACTGCCCACACCGGGGGGATGTGGAAGAAGAGGATCATAATGGGCGCCAATAGAGAGCCGCCGCCCATGCCCGTTAATCCAACTAGAAAACCAATCAGTAAGCCGACGAGCGAAATACGGTAATCCATAATTCTTCCCCTTGTGCGATCTGAGTCATGTATGAAATAGCTCAACCTCGTTGTGAAAACAATACCATACTTAATTCATTTCTTCAAGTTATTTATCATATTCTTTTTGCTCATGAGATATCTGTATGAATCCTGGCACAATAATTCGATCAGGTTATGAAAGACATTACTAATTGTTATGGATAGAGGGCGCGCGGCATCCTTGTTTGTGCTGAAGCGTTGGTGTCACTGAATGCGCGCATTGAGGTTTGTGGCGTCTTTGTACTGTTCCCCTATGATGTCACCCTGAGCGCAGCGAAGGGTCTCTCTCGCTGCGCTCAGCATGACAGGATTGCCGCGCTGTCGCGTCGCACGATTACATCGTAGCAGCCACTGACGCATGTGTAAGCACGATCTTTCCCAACAGTTGACCAGATGCCAGCAGCCGGTGCGCCTCCGCGGCCTCTTCAACCGGCAACGCCCGCGCGATAATGGGAGTCACTCTCTTCGCAGCGACCATCTCTAATATGCGCTGCTCATTTTCCTGGCTGGTGCGCAGTACGCCGCCGCCGATAATTTGCGCCCGCTTGAGACGGCATACCTGCGTATCGATGGTCGCTAATTGACCCCCAAGATTGCCTATCAAAACAATGCGCCCATCCTGAGCGCAGGCTTCGATGCTTGTCTGGAGCGTTGTGCTGACCAGCTCGATCACCAGGTTGACGCCTCCCGCGCGCTGCAAGACCTCCGCCGCGTTCTCCTCTCGCCGGTTGATGACCTTATCAGCTCCCAGACGATACAATTCAGCAGCTTTGGCATTATTGCTGGATGTTGTAGCTACCCAGCATCCCGCCTGTTTGGCGAACTGGATGGCAAGCGACCCAACGCCACTTGCGCCGGCCCAGATCAAGACACGCTCGCCAGCTTTAAGGCGACCAAGGTCAAATAAACTGCCCCAGGCAGTCGAGGCCGTCAGACCTGCCGCCGCTGCCATTTCAAATGTCACCCCATCAGGTATGCGCAGCAAGTCGGCAGCAGGAACTGCAATCATACTGGCATAACCACCCCCGCCCGCGGCTTCTATAGCGCGGGTCGTCATTACCCTCTCTCCAACATGAAAGCCTTGATTATCCTTGATGACAACTCCTGCCGCCTCCAGACCTGGAGTAAATGGCAATTTGGGAACGGCTCGGCTGCCATCGCGCTGGAATAAATCCAATCGATTGACCGTAGTGGCCTTGACCTGCATCAGAACATCCGCAGCTCCAGGAATAGGGTCCGGAACTTCCTGAACCTGTAAAACTTCGGGGCCTCCATGCTGGGAGAACTGTACTGCTTTCATCTTCTGTCCTTTCGGTTGCTATTCTATATGGAGCAAAGGTGTGTCTGGCTCGATTGTATGCGCATCATCAAGCAATGGCAACACGTGCCTCTGTTGCCGTAACGCCAGGCTCAGTGGAATAATGACCGACAGGCAGGCCAGCGCCGGTATTGCCATCACCCAATGGATACCAATGTGTGGAATAAGCATGCCCATCAGCAGAGGTAGAATCATCGCGATTCCACCCGCGCTCACCAGCATTACGCCGGAGACGGTACCCAGCACTTTGGCGAAATAACGCGCGGCAATTGCCATAATACCTGGGAAGATCGGTCCGAAGAAAAAACCGACCAGCGCGCTGGCGCTAAAACTAATGGCAATGTTCCCAGGGAAAATCGCAAAAAGTAGCCCGCAGAGGCTGCTCCCGATCACAGAGATGTAGAGCAGCGCGTGCTCGCCCACTATCCCCCGTTTGAGTATCTGCGCGCCAACGAGTCGTCCGGTGGTGAGGCCGCCCCACAGCAGCGTCGCGCATGGCGCCGCCAGCGCTAAAGAGACGGGCACGCTCAGGCTGACCGCCGTAACGACCCAGTTCCCAAAACCAACCTCTGCCCCTACATAGAGAGCAATTTGTAACGCCAGTAACCAGAGCAGCGGCTGCCTGAACACGCTGCTCAAGGCAATTTGACCGTTTTGCTGCTCCCCCTTGTCCTGTTCTATAACTGTGCGGGCGGATGGTATACGCTGGCGCGCTAACAACAAAATGCCCACCAATCCCACAATGGCGCCGCTCAGATATGCCAGCAGCGCGTGATGTGTTACCTGGAGTGCCAGCGAAAGCGCCAGTGGCGCAACCAACGCGCCCAATCCAAATGCGCTATGCAAGTTGTTCAACGTTTCGCTCAGGGTTTCCGCGAAAACGAGCGCCACAGTGATACTGATAGCCACATCGAGAAAGCCAAATCCCATCCCCAGCACAAACTGTGTGCCGAGCAACAGCGAAAACTGGCTTGCCAGGGGCGTGACAACGCCTGTGCAGGCCATGATTGCCAATCCACTCATCAAAACATATTTCGGACCGAATTTCTGGCTGATTACTCCAGCAATAACCACCCCAAGCATGAAGCCTGTTGCAGACGAGGTAAATATCCAACCGGCAACCGCAAGCGAGACGCCCGTATTTGCCGCCAGCAGGGGTAATGTTGGACCGGGAAGAATACCGATAATACCGACACAGATATACGAAAGATAGAGAATGGCAAAGATCATACGGCGGTTTTGAACGTGGCCGGAAAGCATGTGGTTGGTCCTTTGTCGGTATACGCTAATATTCTAAGTCCACAAATCCTTTGCTCGTTTATATTGCTCTGGATGCAGCTCTCTCCATTCGTTTAGAGCTTTGAGGTATGCCAGAAGATATCGGTTAAAAATACCATCGCGCGTTTCACTATACGCATAAAGCTTAGGAACCGTCAAGTAATGACATTATCAATCTCATCATCTGCCTTTTTCATTCCCTTTCTCTCTTTCTGGTCAAGGTACTTGGCAGAACGAGGAAATGCGTCAAAGGGGTCGCATTTTACGAATATTTCAGGTATACTTACTCGTGGGGGATCACCATATTTTTCGTTTCAAACCGACGCTAAGCCATAGTATGTCTTCACAGGCTGATCTACCAAAGTTGTGCTGAAAGGGTTCTCAAAGAGGGAGTTGAGAAACACTTTGTGCATCTCTCGTAGGAAAGAGAGGTCTCATGGTAACTCATTATTGACCTTAGCGTAAGTTTATCCCCGACATAATATGGTGAGGCCTAACTGTCAACCTGCCCTGGCTTCCACTCGGAGGTCATGCGCTTGTGTTTGTTTGAAAGAAGGAGGTTACACATGTCTCTGTGGATGAAGACAAAGCGGTCAAGCCAAATGATGTTGAGCCTCATTTCCGTCCTGCTCCCGGTGGCGACGCTTCTGGTAGCACTGCCACAATCAGCGTCTGCTGCATCGACGGCTGCGCAAGCGGGGCCACACGCAACGGTCTCAGTCGCAAAGGCGTTCGACGTGTCGCGCCCCCTGCGTAACCTGGCAAGACCGGTGCCTACCCATCTGACGCCACGCGACCTGCCGCCGGAGCGCGGGCCACTCCCTACCGACCGCGGGTTCAGCGGCGACGGAGCGCTTCAGGCAAAAAATGGGCCACAGGCTTCTCCGCACATCTCTGCCCCTTTGCTTACTTTTGAAGGGTTGGCCAATAGTGACAATCCCTTCCAGCTCTCACCACCCGACCCGAATGGCGAAGTGAGCCCGAACTTCTACGTGGAGATGGTGAACGTGGTGTTCGCTGTGTACTCCAAGACCGGCACTCGGCTGCTCGGTCCGAGCTTGCTCGGGGACCTGTGGAGCGGCTTCGCGGTGCCCGACTGTACCGATCTGTCGGGCGACCCGGTAGTGCTCTACGACCAGCTCGAGGACCGATGGCTCCTCAGCCAGTTCACCACCCGTGGACCCACGTTCTACAACTGCGTCGCAGTCTCCCAGACTGGTGACCCCACAGGTGCCTATTTCCGCTACGCGTTCACCACTGGGGTGAACTTCCCGGACTATCCCAAATATGGGGTCTGGAGCAACGCGTACTTTGTCTCTACGCGCGAGTTTGCCCCCGATAATTCGTTCGCAGGTGATGGCGCCTACGCCCTGGAGCGTGACAAGATGCTCGAGGGTGACCCGTCTGCTCGCATGGTGAAGTTCCTGCTTACCCCAGGCACCACCCCCTACCTGACAGGTGACGGCTTGCTCCCAGGTGACATTGACGGCACTCG
>WNGK01001752.1_pt1 | contig 23767 bp, 25 predicted proteins | sample 5400601 | NCBI WGS metagenome assembly WNGK01 (sample SAMN13153376, study PRJNA577476) | soil metagenome | isolation source: 60 cm soil or saprolite under Garry oak tree replicate 1 | place: USA:California | collected 2016-06-15
CGAACTGCAGCAAATTTTTGCCGCTGGAGGCATCGTCTAACCGCTCCTGTCTTTTTGTGAGGGAACGACTACGATCGTGCGCCTTGCTGGTTCCTCTTTGGACAGGCTTCAGCCCTGAGGGATCATGGAGGTCAAAGGCATCTCAGCGGATAAAGCCGGTTGAAACAAAACTCTTCGTTTCGACATGGCTGAAAAGCCATGTCCGGGCGGGACAACTTACCCGCAAAGATCCTGCGAAACGCAAAAGTCCGATCTCATAGCTTTTGGAAAAATGCATGTAAAATCCCTCCGACTCTGCAAAATCGTGCCGTAAGTCGTAATCGTCGTCGCTCACCCTCTTGACGAGGACATGCGAAATTTAGAGACGGGTTGTCGTTTTAATAATTGTGCCGACTCTACGACCGTTTCCTGGACTTGTCAAGTCGCGCGCAACAGGCCACGTATCTCTCGCGTATTGTCGTTAGCACACGAGTTGGCCGGTTGGCTTTTTCTTGCGACATGTTAGAACGCATTTTCAGCGAAGATCCGGGTTTCTTCAGTTGCGGTTTAGACAGCAGCCCCTCGCTGGCTAACTCGACAAGGTGGATGTGATCGGCTTCTGAAACTTCGAAGTGGCACGCGTTCCATATGCCCGAGAACCGGCTACTGTAGTTGTGCTTTTGGAGCGCGGATAGTTGGGAAGGCACTCGTAGGAATACGCCGATAAACGCCGCTTGGTTTACCGATCTCTAACTACATGAGGCGGAAAGAGACTCTGCAAACGAGCAAGGCAGGAGTAAGATATCACCTGAGCCGGCGGCGAAATTCAACAACGAATGGCAATCCAGCCTGGGATGAATTGCGGGCGTTACGATGCTCTGTTCATGGACAAGAGACTCGGGCTGATCGATAAGGGAGGATTTCAATGCGCGGATGCTTGTTGCTGTCAATCGGGTTTGCCTTGCTCGTGTCCGTAGCGGCCACAGAGACGGCGCAGCAAACTCAGCAATCGCCAGCTCTGAGCTTCGACTTTTATCGGACACACATCGAACCCATCTTCCTCAAACAGCGTGATGCCGGGCAGGGCGCCGGCAGAGCCTGCGCGAGCTGCCATACGAGCGTGGCGAGCCGTCTCCGCCTCCAGCCTGTGTCGCCTGGGGCTGTCGCCTGGACGGAAGAGCAGTCGCGCCAGAATTTTCAGTTAGCGGCCGCGCTGGTGACCGCCGGCGAGCCGCTCAGAAGCCGCCTGTTGCTGCACCCGCTCGCGGCGGAAGCTGGCGGCGATCCGGCGCACACCGGCGGAAAGTTCTGGCAATCTCAGAATGATCCGGAGTGGCAGACGCTGGCCGCGTGGGTGCAGGGAGCGTCCGGCACCGGCGCCAGTCCGGGCCGAACGGCTGCGCAATCCACACCCGCAACACGCCTGTCTTTGGACTACGAATTTTTCAGAGCGCGTGTGGAGCCGATCTTTCTGGCCAGGCGCCTGGGCCACGCCCGCTGCTACGCCTGCCATGCACTTGGGGCCGGCGAGGGCAATGCGCCGAATGCGATGCGCCTCGAACGGCTTTCGCCCGGAAGCGCGACCTGGAATGAAGACCAATCACGCAAGAACTTCGAGGCGGTCCGGGAAAAGGTGGTTCCCGGCCATCCGCTCGCAAGCCCGCTGCTTATTCACCCGCTAAGGTACGAAGCGGGCGGCGACCAATGGCATGGTGGAGGCGCGCAGTTTACTTCGGCAAACGAGCCAGAGTGGCAGACGATTGCGGCATGGGTCCAGGGAAAAAACGCCTTCAGTGAAGGGACCCTCACCAACAAGGGGTTGACGAAGCCTGATGACGACACACGCGCTTCGTCGCTCGCAAGCGCCACGGGGAATTCTGGAAATCCAGTTTTGGGCGCGGCCTCTAACACAGCAACCCAGGGCTTGAAGCTTCGCATCGTTCAGACCAACATGGCCGGCGATAACCTCCACATTATCGATCCGGCCACCAATCGAGTCGTGGGGGAGGTCATCGGCATTGAGGCGAACCACGGGGTGGCGGCGGCTCCCGATGGAAGCCGGCTGTATGTTTCCAATGAAGCCGATCGCACAGTGGACGTGGTCGATACGAGGATGCTCAAGGTGTTCAAACAGATTCCGCTCAGTGGACCGCCCAACAACATTGCGATCAGCAAGGATGGACGAAGACTGTATCAGGCCATCCACGGAGAGCCCTACGGCGTGGACGTCATCGACACAGCAACGCTGGTAAACGCAAAAAGGCTGCCGTTGGACGGAATGCAGATCCACAACACATATGTCACGCCCGACGGGAAGTACGTCATCGCCGCTTCGGACGATCAGACGTTTACGATTGCAGTCATCGATCAGAAGACCGAAGAGCACGTGCGTTCGATCAAATTCACCAACCGTCCCCGTCCACTCGCGTTCTACACAAATACGGACGGCTCGACGAAATGGGTGTTGGCGGGACTCAGCGAGCTTCACGGGTTTGTGGTAGCCGATTTCGCGACCGGCAAGGAAATCCACAGGATCAAGTTCCCGGATCTGGGTGGGCCGGTGAAGATGCAGGTGGTCCGCGCGGCAACAGGAAACCCCAACCACGGCATCGGCGTCCAGCCAGACAACAAAGCCGTGTGGGTCACCGACAGGTTGTACAACGTGGTCCACGCGTACTCGCTGCCCGAGCTTAAATATCTCGGCGCGGTGCCCGTGGCCGTGGACCCGTTCTGGATGACGTTCACACCGGACAGTAAATTCGTCTACGTAGCAAACGACTCCTCGGCCTCTGTTTCCGCCATTGACACTCAGTCAATGAAAGAGGTGGCTCGCATCCCCGTCGGACAGGTGCCGAAGAGGAACATTACGGCAATGCTGCCTTGATAGTGCCGGCGAAACACCAGACGAAAGGATATGGAGTCATGAACACTACAAATAACCCAGAAGAAAATAGTAATTCAGAACAAAATTCCGTGGATCGCCGCAAGTTCCTGCAGCTTGCTGCCAGCGGAGCAGCGGCATTGGTCGGCAGCAGCACGACGATGGCCGCGCAGCAGGCGGCGCCTCCAGGCGCGGAACCTGCTGTCAAGGATACGGGGGCGCTGGCTCCGGTCCGGGCCGGGTCGGACTTCATGCTCGATGTGATTAAATCGCTCGGGTTCGAATATGTCGCCGCCAATCCGGGCTCCAGTTACCGCAGTCTGCATGAATCCACCATTAATTACGGAATGAACCGCAACCCGGAGCTTTTGACCTGCCTTCATGAAGAGGCTGCCGTTGCGATGGCACACGGTTACTTCAAGATTGAAGGCAAGCCTATGGCGGTTTACGCCTACGGCTCTGTCGGCTTGCAACACGCCTCGATGGCGGTTTACAGCGCTTTTTGTGACCGCGTGCCGGTCGTTCTGTTCGTCGGGAATGACACTGATGCCATGAAGCGCGTGTCCAGGACCGATATCAACCATACCGCTCAGGATGTCGCGGCTATCGTGCGCGACTTTACGAAGTGGGACGATGCTCCCGCCTCACACGGTCATTTTGCCGAGTCCGCAGTGCGAGCTTATAAAATCGCAATGACCCCTCCAACGCTGCCAGTAGTGCTATCGGTGGACAAGTACCTGCAGGAATTGCCGCTGCCGGAAGGCGCCGCGCTGCGCATTCCTAAGCTTTCCCCGACCTTGCCGCCACAGGGCGACTTGGCCGCTGTCAAAGAGGTTGCGAAAATGCTCGTCAACGCGGAGTTTCCGGTGCTGGCCGTAGAGCGTGCCGCCCGCACACCGGCTGGGCTCAAGTATCTCGTGGAGCTGGCTGAGCTTCTGCAAGCTGCAGTGCTCGATACCATCCAACGGATGAACTTTCCGTCGCGCCATCCTCTCAACCAGGTTGAGGGCAGGGGCCCTGATCTCTCGGTGGTTTCCGAAGCGGACGTTATTCTCGCTCTGGAGCATCCACTGCTTTGGAGCGTCGTCCACGAAGGAGGTGAGGACGGTGCGCCATCGCGATCAAGACTGAAGCCCGGCGCCAAGCTGATCAGCATTAGTTCGCTCGACCTGTTTAGTCGCAGCAACTATCAGGATTTCGGGCGCTATCAGGAAGTGGACATGGCACTCGCCGCCGATGCCGAAGAGACGCTTCCGCTGCTGATCGAGGAGGTCCGGCGCCTGATCACCAGCGACCGCAGGAGAGTCTTCGAGGCACGGGGAGCCAAGCTGGCTGCGGCCAGCCGACGGAGAATGGAACAAAATCGTGTTCGCGCGACCTACGGATGGGATGACAGTCCCATTAGCACCGCCCGAATTGCGGTCGAGTTATGGTCCCAAATTAGGAACAAGGACTGGTCGCTGGTTTCACGAAGTGATGTACTGAACGGCTGGCCGCAGAGGTTTTGGAAATTCGAGAAGTACTACCACCACATCGGCCAATCCGGATCGGTTGCCATCGGCTACAGTGCTCCGGCTTCGGTGGGCGCAGCGCTTGCGAACCGGAAGTACGGCAGGCTGTCGATCAATCTTCAGACCGACGGCGACTTGATGTATCTGCCAGGAGTGCTATGGACGGCCGCCCATCACCGGATTCCGATGCTGACTATCATGCACAACAACCGGGCATACAACACCGAAGTGATGCAAGTGCAGCGCATCGCCGGCCTGCACCATCGCGACATCGGCAGGTGCCGTATCGGAACCGCGATTGATGATCCCAACATCGATTACGCTAAATTGGCACAAAGTATGGGTTGGTATGCTGAAGGCCCTATCACCGATCCGAAGGAACTGGGTCCGGCTATCCGTCGAGCACTGGCAGTCGTGGAAAAAGGCGAGCCCGCTTTGCTGGATGCTGTTACGCAACCGGTGTAAAGGGCAGTGACATGGAAATCCGAGATCTTGAAATTGGGGCCCTTCGGGACTTTGTCCCAAAGCAGTGGTGTCGAAATTAGCCGAAATGGAGGCTCGTGTCCTTCTCCCTCTGGGAGAAGGTGGCCCGAAGGGCCGGATGAGGTGCATTTCCTGCCCTCACCCGGCGCTTCGCGCCACCCTCTCCCAAAGGGACCCAAAGGGAGAGGGACATGCCCGAAACAGGTTTCCAAATAGAGAATCCTATGAAATGGCTCGTAAGGAGGTCCAGGTGAAGCGCATATTCGTGCTGGCAATTTTAGGAACGCTTCTGAGCCTCGCGGTTCCAGTACTCCGAGGGCAGGCTTCGCAGCAGCCTCGGCGAGCGGAGGGTACTCCTGCGGGCAATATCGAAAACGGAAAGAAACAATTCAAGGAGCACGGCTGCACAAGCTGCCACAGCTATTCGGGTCAGGGAGGAGCGGGCGCGCGGCTGGCCCAGAACCCGATCACGTTCCAGGCCTTTGTGAATTACGTCCGCATGCCAAGAGGTTCGATGCCCCCATTCGGAAACCAGGTGACGGAGGCCGAGCTTGCGGACATCTATGCTTTTTTAAAATCGGTACCGCCTTCACCCGATCCTAAAAGCATTCCACTGCTGAGCCAAATTGACTAGTTCAAATGAGCGGCTGCGAATGCAAGCCCGACGCGAAGCGCAAGCGCGATAGCGCGCAGCCTCAAGAAAGGGCGCAGCCATCAAGTAAATGAAGGGAGGAAAGCCATGCGACATTCGTCAAATCAACGGCGGTTGATTCTACTCGCAGGCATCTTTTTGCTGATCGCAACGTTCTGGATGGGAGGAAGCTTTTGGTTCGGAACAGCGGTCGCTCAGGAAGCCGGCAAAACCGCCGGGAGAACTCCGATTGTTTTAAATACCAAGCCGGTTCGCGTGGTTTCGGACTCGGCCCCCGTCTTAAGCGGGATCGCGATTGACACTCAGCGTGATGAAGTGTTTATGACGAACGATAAGGAGTCTGCTGGTCCCAGCGTTATGGTCTATCCCACGCAGTTCCAGCCCACGGATAGACTGATGGAGCCGCGCCGCAGACTGGCCGGACCGAAAACCAATTTAGCGCTCCCTTGCGGAGTGGCCGTTTCTCCCGAATTCCAGGAGATGTTTGCGGTCAGCGGTGACGGGCAGGACATCAACATCTTCCCCCTGAAGGCGGAAGGGGATTCGACTCCATCGAGAGAGATCCATGTGCCGCATGCTTCCGGCGGAGTCTCCTTCGATAACAAGCATGACGAAATCTATATCACCACGGAACATGCCAACCGGATCAGCGTGTATTCGAGAAAAGCGGATGGAGACGACGACCCGTTGCGGATTATTCAGGGTCCCAATACGTCGCTGGCCGATCCGCATGGAATCTATGTGGATGCGGAGAGGAACGAGATTCTGGTCACCAATCACGGAAACTGGCGCAAGACGCGAACCGGGGAAGCCTTTGCGCTTTCAGGCGACTCGAAATTCGCTTATATGCGCGGCAGTTTCAGCCATCCCGGCATCGTCGAGCCGCTCGGCCCTTCCAGCGGCAAATTTATGCCGCCCTCCATTATGATTTTTTCCAGGACGGCCAACGGAGACGTGGGACCGCTGCGGACCATTCAGGGTCCTCATACCCGGCTGAACATAGCGGTGGGCATTACTCGCGATCCGGACAGCGGGGAAATTGTCGTCGCCAATAGCGGAGACAATTCCATCCTCTTTTTTGACGCCAACGCCAATGGTGATGTAGCGCCGGTGCGGGTGCTCGCGGGCCCGGCCACAAACCTGAAAGGCGCCACCGGAGTCGCTATTGACACCAAGCACAACGAGCTGTGGGTCACCAGTTGGGAAAACCATATCGCCGCAGTATTTCCTAGAAAGGCTCAAGGCAACATCGCGCCGCTGCGGATGATCCACAGCGCCCCCAAGGGCGCTCCGCTGGCCACCATGGGAAGACTGGGCGCTGTGGCCTTTGATCCCAAACGGCAAGAGATTCTGACACCCAACTGAGTGAGCTATCCGAGGATCTCGGTATTCGCCGGTTCGGCGAATGGAACTGCCAGCCCCACCCGGGTGATTGAAGGTCAGGACACGCTGCAGGCCCGCACCAGCCACGATATATCCGTGGACTCCCTCCATGACGAAATCGCTGTTCCCAACCCGTTCGCGCAAGCGATTCTGTTCTACAGCGGCGGAGCAAAAGGCGATGAAGGACCTATTCGCATCATTCAGGGTCCTAAAACGATGTTGAATTACTCTGACAACGTGACGCTCGATCCCGTCCACCGCGAAGCCTACGTCGCGCAACTGATGAACGATGCGATCCTGGTATTTCGCAGCGACATGGGTGGCGATGTGGCGCCGATCCGGGTCATCCACGGTCCTCAGACGAAACTGGACCGTCCGGTGCGGGTCTCAGTCGATCCCGTAAATAACCTCATGGCCGTTACCACGATCCAGGGTGTTTGGCTTTTTAACCGCACCGACAATGGAGACGTGGCACCGCGCGGGACCATTTCGGGTCCCAAAACAGGGCTCGGCGTAGTATTCGGTACCCGGAAAGTCATCTTTTCTCCGCAGGGAAAAAAGATTATCGCCACAGGACGAAGGGGAGGGGTGCCCACTGGAGAGCTCTTCAGCCGGGCACCGGGCTCCCAGCCGTTCATTGGAATTTGGAACTATGGAGACAATGGCGACGTGGCTCCCTGGGCGATCATGCCAGATACTGCCGCCTACTCCATGGACCTGAACGCCGCCGCGAAGGAATTGATAACGGTAGACCGCGGGAAACTGGTCGTCTATAGGATGCCGGAGTTGTTTCAGTGAATCAGTGAATCCGGGGAAAGGAGGAAAGAAGATGGCCGGAAGGCCCGATCGATCAAGGATTCAGTGGAGTGTAGTGGCCGCCATTCTGCTCACGGTAACGTGGTGGATGCAAACTCGCCATTGGTCTGGCGCGGCGGTCGCACAAGAGGCCAACAAGACATCCGAGAGGCGTCCTTTAGTCTTAGATCGGGCGCCAGCACGCAACATCGCGGACCCAAACCCGGTGTTTCGCGCAGTTGTGATTGACGCGGAGCATGGGGAGGTCTTTATGGCCAACGACAAGGAATCGGCCGGCACCAGCATCCTCGTCTATCCCACACAGTTCCCGCCCACGAATAGAATTATGGAACCGCGTCGAAGAATAGCCGGCCCCAAAACCGATCTCGGCATGGTTTGCGGATTGGCTCTATCGGTGGAGCATGGGGAAATGTATTCAGTCAGCGGCGAGACCGGGACTTTGAACGTATACCCGCTAGACGGTCGCGGCAATGTTGGTCCCGGAAGACAACTCCGAGGTGTGATTCCCCGCGCCAGCGCAGGTGTCTTTCTGGATGTCAAGAATGACGAATTGTTTATCACGACAGAGCATGTCAACAGGATCAGCGTCTATCCGAGAACGTTCCAGCAAGACCAGGAGCCGCTGCGGTATATACAAGGTCCGACGACGGGGCTGGCCGATCCCCATGGAATCTATGTGGACAGCGAAACGAATGAGATTTTCGTGAGCAATCATGGAAATTGGCGCAAGACCGAGACCGGAGAAGGCGAGGTTCGGGGGCCCGACAGTCTCACCAGAACATCCCTTGGTTACAACATACCTGGGCGCGTGTTGCCGCTCGCTCCCTCCACAGGCAAGTTCCTGCCGCCTTCGATTACGGTCCATTCGCGGACGGCCAGCGGGAATGCAGCGCTATTACGCACCATTCAAGGTCCTCACACTCTGCTCAATCTGCCCGATGGGCTCTACCGGGACCCGGTGAGCGGCGAGATCATTGTCGCTAACACGGGAGACGATTCCGTTCTCTTCTTCGATAAGGACGCATCAGGAGACGCGGCGCCGGTCCGAGTACTGAAGGGAACGGCCACGAAGTTGAAAGGTCCCGCAGGAGTCTCGATCGACGCGAAGCGCAACGAGCTCTGGGTGGCGAGTTGGGACGGTCACATCGCTGGTGTGTTCCCGAAAGCAGCGAACGGAAACGTAGCCCCGCTGCGCGTGATCCGCACTGCCGCGGAAAGCGCTCCCTTGGCCAGTATGGGAAGAATAGGCGCTGTCGCCTATGACCCGAAACGGAAAGAAATACTGGCTCCGAACTGAGTGAGCCAACCGAGAATCTCGGCATACGCCAGTTTGGCGAATGGAAATGCTCTTCCCACCAGAGTGATTCAAGGTGCAAAAACACTTCAGGCGCGTACAAGCCACTACATCGCCGTGGATGCGGTCCATGATGAGCTCGCGGTTCCCAATCCCTTTGCCCAGGCGATTCTGTTTTTCCGCGGCGGCGCCAACGGCAATGAAGCGCCCATTCGGATCATTCAGGGACCGAAAACGCTGTTGAATGCACCCGATAACGTGGCTGTGGATCCCGTCCACCGTGAAGTATTCACAGCCTCATTCCCCACCGATTCGATCCTGGTGTTTCGCGGCGACGCCAGTGGCGACGCGGAGCCGGTCCGCATCCTGCACGGTCCCAATACGAAACTGGACCGCCCGATACGAGTGGAAGTGGATCCAATGAATAACGTTCTGGCCGTTGTCACAGACCATGCCATTCTGGTTTTCAACCGCACCGACAATGGAGATGCGGCTCCGAAGTGGGTCATTTCCGGCCCGAAGACAGGAGTCGGAACAAGATTCGGCACCCGAGATGTGCGACTTTTTTCAGCCGGAAAAAAAATCATTGCAGGAGCGGCAATCCGAGGGCCGGGCAACACGCGCTCTACGGAACGAAACGAAGAGGACGGCGAGGGACGCCGTGGCGGGCAACGCTTTATTGGAGTGTGGAAGTATGGGGACAATGGGGACATTGCACCCTGGGCCCTCCTTAATGCTACGCCAATCACCAAAATACCCGGCAGCCGACTGGCCCTAAATCCTGAAGGTGGGGACCTGGTGGTAGGCGGTGATGGACAAGTAAGTGTTTACCATCTACCCGAGATATTTCAGCGAAGAGATTGACGGGGTGGGCAAAGGGGAATGCAACCTCGAACTCTGAATTCTTCGGGATTGTTGATGACGGTTTCGTCTCGGCCGGAAGCTTTGACGCGCTGCCGACGCGGGAATCACGAGCGCGATATACCTCGCCCATGCCTCCCGCGTCGAGCTTCAAAGGTACCGACAACCGTCCCCTGAATAACCTTTATTCCGTGATCCCTTTGTCGGATAGGGCCACAGTGAATACCATCTCACCGAGAGCGTTTGTCCGCGTTGCGTCATAAACCTGGACTCTCCACAAACCCACCATCCCCGGGGTTAGCGTTTTTGAACTTCGCAGTTTGTACCGCTCAGATGCGGAAGCAGTCATCTTGACGATGACCCGGGCGCCTTCGATGTTCCGTTCTTTCAGCCAGGCCAGTTCAGAGGCGTCGGCCTCTCGGAGAGTTTTTGTTGTGGAGTCGTAAACCAGTACTTTGCTCGATGATTTTCCGAAGATCCAAACATGATAGATCTCTTCGTCCTTGGACGTTTTCACCGCTGTTAAGAATTGAAGGGAATCGATCTTGGAGGGATCAATCCGAATCGAGTTGCCTTCCAATCCTTTTCCAGCCGCGCACTCCCGAGCGGTCGAGTCGTAATCTTTTGTCGGGCAGAGCTTCATTGAAACCAGATCCGCGGCGAAGCCACTCGCCGCGAAAACCACGATCACCGCGAACACCGCAATCATGCGTAACATCTTGTTCTCCTTTTGAGGAGCTTTTGCTCCGTCGTGAGCAAGGAACGCAACGTTGATGCCAAGTGGAATCAACGGAGCGGGGTGTCAGCCGTCGTCTAGACCATGCTGGGGTTAATGAAACTCCGCTACTGGCGTGGCTTTCCCGTCGGTGGGTCAGAACCGCGAAAGCATGGAGTTTCTGCCGGAAGCTTCTGTCTGCCTAACGAAGTTGCTGGTGTTTCCTTAAAACCGTGTCCAGCCTGGACAAGAGTAGTCCACGAATTTGCGTTTTAGGCCACATTGCCATTCGTATCGACGGGCAATTTGACCCTTGTATTAGTAGCCGGTGAATTCTTCAGAGCGGATGTGACTCATCGGGACGCCGCCCCTGCCGAGCATTTCAAGCATGGCCGCAACCATCGCCGGAGGACCGGCTGTGTAGTAGATTGCAGACGTTAACTCGCCGAGATACTTCTCGAGCATCGCAGTGTTGATGTAGCCGGTTTCTCCGGTCCAGATCTGCCGCGATCTTTCGGGTTCCGTCAGTGTCGCGATGAGCCTGTAGTTCGAGTTGTTCTTCTGGATTTCCACTAGCTCCCCGAGGAACGGCGCATCCTCCGGCCGCCGATTCGAGTAGAACAGCCAGAGGTGCTGGCGCGAATTTTGCTTTGAAGCTTTGAGGATCATGCTGCGAAACGGCGTAATCCCGATGCCGCCGGCCAGAAACACCGCTGGACGTGATTCCGCTTTGTCGAGTGTCATCCCGCCGAACGGGCCTTCCAGTTGGAGATCGGTTCCGAGGGGAAGGGTCCGGAGAACGCGTTTAAACGCTGTATCGCGCATGCGAGTCGCAAACATAAGCCTTTCCTCATGGGGCGCGGACGCGATCGAGAACGTTCTCCTGTTACCCTCAGCGTCGGTTTCCGGCGGATCGATCAACCTCAGATCAGCGAACTGACCGGGCTCGAATTGAAAGTCTTTGGGCTTTTCAAAGTAAAAGGCCATCGTGCGCTCGGCCACTTCGCTTCTGTGCTGTAGCTTCATGATGTCAGTGATCTCATCAAAGCTCAACCTTAAGCTCATCGCCATCCACGACAACTCGATAGGAGCGAACGTCTGCTGGAGCAGGAGGACTCAAGACCTTGCCAGTCCGAATATCGTACCTTGCTCCGTGCCATGGGCACGTAACGACCGTACCTTCCACCTTTCCCTGAGACAAGGGTCCCCCTCGATGCGTGCATGTATCGCCGATGGCATGGAATTCGCCGTTGGCATTGAAAATCGCGATGCGTTGTCCTTCTGCCTCAACCGCGATCCCTTGACCTGGAGCAACATCCCTGATCGACGCCACTCTCGTCAGTTGTCCCATAGGTGCCTCCTCTATTCTTATATAGAGTCATGTAATCCGAATTGGTTGCATTGTTCTAGAACGACTAGCCACCGAAAGAGACAATCGCGGCCAGTTGGTTCAGGCCGATCCCGCAAGGCGAGGGACATCCGTTTTAATCTCGGGAAGACTTTCTTCCCGCACTCGATCCGCTGTCACTCCCCTCAATTCTGGCCATCACGCGGGCGACGACTTGGTCGCATTGTGCTCCGAGGAACTGGAATACTGTCTTGGCTGTTGCACCGGCTGCCGAGTACAGCTCACGCTGGAGGAACTCACGAGCGCGATGGAGGCGCGTCTTCACGTTCTCTTCGCTGATATCCAAACATTCGGCTGTTTCGGCAGTACTCAATCCTTCAATTTCCCGAAGCATGAAGACCGATCTGTAATCGCTCGGTAGCGCGTCAAAGGCTCTTTCAAGCAGCAGCTTTATTTCACCGTCGAAGGTCTGCCGTTCTGGGTCGCGTTCGTTGGATTTCATATACGGACCCTGTTCCTCCAGTTCCGAAATGCTGTCCACGTTTTGATAGTCGAAACGGCGCAGACGAGCGTAAGCCTCATAGATGGCAATCTTCGTTAGCCATGTCGAAAACTTCGCACGGCCTTCAAACTGAGACAAGTGCTCGTAGGCGCGGACGTAGGCTTCCTGAACAATATCCTCGGCCTGCGAGTCATCCTTGAGGATCGAACGCACGACCCGAAAAAGCCGCTGGTTGTACCGCCTCATGATGATTTCCAACAACGCAATATCGCCGCCCAGTACCCGGCGCACGACTTCGTCGTCGGTCAAGGTTGCATCTTTGATTTCCGAAGGCACCCCAGCGTCCATAAGGTTAGACACCTCCATACTTCCAGAACTTACAGAGTCTCGGAGGTAATAAAGGTGACAGGATGTCTGAAAAATTTTTCCCGCTGAAGAATTGTAACAAATCTCTCGCTCTCCACTCCGTACAACCAGAGCAGATTCCGAAACACTGAGGAGGACAAACAAATGATTAGAGTATCCGAGAGCAGGCTTCACTCGGCGTGGTGGGCGTTGCGTCTCAGCTTTGGCCTAGTTCCGTTTCTGGCGGGTCTGGACAAGTTCTTCAATATTCTGACCGACTGGACCCAATATCAGAGTCCGATACTTCAACAAGTTCTGCCTGTCAGCGCCACCACGTTCATGCACGTCGCAGGTGTTATCGAGATGATCCTCGGCATAGCCATTTTGACTCGATGGACACGAGTCGGAAGCTGGCGCGATTGTCTCGCTCGCGCCGGACCTGTCGCCGGTGTCGAACCTGTTGGGTGTCGATGAAGCCACCGTTCGCTCCGTGCTTAAGAGTTGGGGACCAGGCAAGTTCGACGCCGAGGTGTTTCTCGATGGGAAAGCCTTCCGCGATGATGGAAAAACAGCTGCTACTTTGATTCCTCCCGCTTTTGGCCTGGCCGGCGTGAACCTTCACACATGGACAGGGTGGGGTTCAGTCACACACTGGAATGCTTTCGTGGCGAACCTCGAGATGCACGGGAAGGGCACGTTCTACGATCCCCGGATCAATAACCCGGCACAGTTTCCTGTGGGCGCGCGCGCGGGTTTTGGCAATGTTCGAAACAACCCGGACCTGATCACTTCAAAGCTTGCTGCGCTGCATTTCTATCAACTGGCGATTCCAGCGCCGGCACCGCCAATTCACAGAGAATCTCAGGGTCCGCAGTCGATTCGCGAGATTTTCGGGGCTCCGCCGCAAACGATTGAGCGAGGCAAAGCAATATTCGAAGGCAAAGCCACGTGCGCGACGTGTCACGTACCACCGTTGTTCAGTGAACCCGGCTGGAACATGCATACGGCGGCCGAAATCGGCATTGATGACTTTCAAGCGAATCGCGCCCCAGATAGAAGATACCGAACGGCGCCGTTGAAAGGTCTCTGGACTCATCAGAAGGGCGGCTTCTATCACGATGGCCGCTTTGTAACACTTCGAGACGTGGTTGAACATTACGACTGCTTCTTCAAATTAGGATTGAGCGAGCAAGAGAAGAAGGACCTTGTGGAATACCTCCTGTCGCTCTAGGCCAAAGCCATTTAGTTAATGCGTATTGCACGTCATTCGAGCGTTGTCGGTTACAGTAAGGCGATCGTCGGGATCGGCGAAGAAGCCCTTGGTTGGGTTGCCCCGTCTGTGTGCCATCACGGGGAAGCGGGTTCGTTCGCTGCCCCTCAAGAATCACAACCTCAGTTGGGGTACTGCCTAACTGGCCCTCTACCGGGGAAACCGCTCAAGCAGAGGCGACTCGCCGGGCGCGACCGGCGTGCGCGCCGTGTTGAGCACCATTCCAATCAGCGAGTAGTGGCCCATCAGGCCGATGGTATCGAGGAGGGCGCGCTCGCCGAACTTCGCGACCGCGCGGGCATAGGTGGCATCGCTGACGCTGCGGTTCTGCAGCAGCTCCGTGCAGAAGTCATACAGCGCTTCCTCATCCTCCGCCATGCCGTGCGGTCGGCGGCCGTCGCCGATAGCCTTGGCGATCTCCGGATTGAGGCCACCCTTGACCGCGAGCGGATAATGCGCGGCCCACTCGTACGCCTGAGACCACTGCCGCGCGGTAATGAGAATGACGAACTCGGAGAGGCGCGGAGGCAGGGCGCTGTTGAAGCGCACGTAATCGCTGAGGCCCCTCACCCGACCCATCAGTTCCGGACTGCGCACCAGCACACTCCAGGGGCCCGTCAGCGACCCGCGCGCCGCGGTATGGTCTGCCGCCGCCTTTTTCTGAGAGTCGGTCATCTTTTCGGCGGGGATCGGTCCCATCCGCTCCTGCGCAAGGGCGGTCGGGAAGAAAGCCAGTGAGAAAACCAGGACCAATGCGTACCTAATCATGTCATGCCTCCCTTCAATAGGGACAGAGTATACAGCGAACGATAGGCTAGGCTGATGATGAACACCACAAACCACTACCCAAATCCTTGACTGCTGCAGAACCGTCAGCTTAAATGTAAACCGATGTTTCATCGAAGAACCTTCGTCTCGCTCATGGGAATCACTCTTGCCGGAGCCTTCACGTGTGCCTATGCGCAGTGGCCGAACTATCCTGACTCGCGCATCGCGCGTACGAAAGACGGCAAGCCGAATTTAACTGCTCCCGCACCACGCCTGAACGGCAAGCCTGATATCTCTGGAGTCTGGCAGGCGGAGCGGAGTCCCGCGAGCGAATACGACCGTGTGATGGGCCAGGGGTTCACTGATTTGCAGCCGGACACGCACGACATCACCACGAATTTCTTGAATGTATTTTGGGGCATGAAGCCTGAAGAAGAGCCGCTTCGCCCGGAAGCCGCTGCGATTGTGAACCACCGCCGAGAAAACCATCTGGAGAGTCCCTTCATACAATGCCTTCCCGGCGGCATACCCATGGCATTACTGGCTCAAACGTTTAAGATCGTTCAGACGCCCCGGGAGATCGTGATGTTGCCTGAGATTCTCAACCCTCCGCGCCAGATTCACATGGACGGGCGTCCCCTGCCGAAGGATCCGGACCCAAGATGGATGGGATATTCGGTTGGACATTGGGAAGGCGATACCCTGGTCGTCTATACCGTCGGCGTAAACGTGCGGACCTGGCTCGACGCAGCCGGCCATCCCCGAAGCGAATCCATGCACATCACCGAGCGATATCGCCGCCGCGATCTCGGCCACATGGATCTGGAGATTACCTTCAACGACCCGAAGTATTACACCCGCCCCTTTTCCATCAAAACTGGATTGACGCTTCTACCCGACACCGATCTTTTTGAATACGTCTGCGCCGAGAACGAGAAGGATCGCGTTCACTTGGGAAAATGAAGGAGATTCAGGAAACCGACGTCATGGACACGCAGAGTCTGCCAAAGGTACAGATGCCCAATCGCGAGAACTTCGTGCCGGCAAAACCGGTGTGGCCGCCGAACCCCAAGAGACCTAGCTGGTTTTGATCGTGATCGGCCGTGAGATTGTCATTTCTTGATGACAATCTCACTGACGATGTTCCAGGTAAACTCGACAAATCGATACAGCGACGATTCGAGCAATCGTTCGACATCGCTATGGGCGCCATATTGCGCTCGATCCTCTTCCGTCACCGCTGGACCAAGGCCATAGGACTGGATTCCTTTCGCGCGAAGCTGTGCCATATCCGAAGCACCGGTCGACATCGCGGGAAGCACGACGGAGCCCGCATACATCCGTTTACTGACCTGTTCGATCACCCGATACATTTCGGTATCCAGACGCGACGCCGGCGCCTCAGGGCGCGTGGAAGGGATAGGCACGATCTTTATCGCCGGATCACCGATGACGCGTTTCATTTCACCGTAGAACTCATCGATGTCTTCGCCCGGTAAAGCGCGAATATCCAGAGTCGCCTCGGCTTCTGACGGAATCACATTGGGCCCTACGCCGGCCTTGAGCATCGTAGGCACAATTGAAGTACGTAGCGTCGAATACATTGCTGGCTCGTTTTCTGCGAGATAACGCTGAACCTGCTTCGCGCGCTGCGGATCGAGAAGGGCTCGGTAACGTGCCGCTTTGTTTGGAGGACTGATGGTTGCCAGTCTCTCGAAGTAGGTTCGGGTAGTTTCATTGAGATGCATCGGGGTCTCCCACGTTCCAATTTTCCCAAGGGCTGCGCCAAGATGCACAACGGGATTATCGATGCGTGGCACAGAACCGTGTCCGGAAGTGCCCGTCGCGACCAGTCGTGCGCGGCGTGGCACCTTTTCCGTCGTCCCGACTTGCACCACGGTCACACGGCCATTTTCCAGTTTCGCAGTTCCGCCTTCGGTGAGCGCGAATTCGGCGTCGATCTCATCAAAATGCTGGTTGACCATGAAATTGATGCCGACACCAGTGGGATCGGCTTCTTCCCCGGACTCGGCGAGAAAGATCAGATCGCGATCCAGCACTGCTCCTGACCGCTTCATCAGGACCAGTGTCATGAGCATCGTGACCAGCTTGTCTTTATCGTCGATTGTTCCGCGGCCCCAAATATATCCGTCCTTCATGACAGCGCCGAAGGGATCGACTGGCCACTTCTCCGTCTGTACGGCCACGACGTCAGTATGAGCGAGAATCAGCAGCGGCCGCTTGTTGCCGTTTCCCTTCAAGCGTGCGACCAGATTCGCGCGACTCGGATCTTTTGCGAAAGTCTTCGAAGGAATGCCTTCCGCATCCAATACCTTTTTCAGGTAATCCACAACATTAGTTTCGTTTCCATAAGTCGTGTTGATCTGCACCAGAGCACGGTAGTGCCGCAGTATCTCGGCTTTTTCTTCTTCCCAATTGATGGCAGGGCCTTGGCCTACTGCGGTAGAAGCGAGCGCCACCAGAAGAAGCAATGACGCGGCACAGATGTTTCGCATGGGTTCTCCCTTTCTAAGCCTTCGAATAGTATCATTCGTGCCGGACACGGCCTCGACCGTTTTCAACCAGGAGCGCTTATGGAACGAATCTTCAATAAATACCGGTACAGCCGCCGTGTCTTCCTTGAGCGGGGAATGAGATTTGCGGCGGGCGGCCTCACGACCGCGCTAGCGCAAGAGGCTCGGAGACCGGCGGGTCGCCGGCCGCAGCGCGTCGCAGTGATTGGAGCGGGGCACTACGAAGCGGGGAAGTCGGTACCATCTCACATATGCTGGTTCGATTTAACCAGCCTGGAGTTCAACGCTACATCGATGAGGGCAATTCGTGGATGCTCAGCAAGGCAGAGGCGGGCGGCGGCGCCCTTCTGAATTTGGGCTTTCATGGATTCGATCTGTGCCGCTACATTACGGGAGAGGAACCCAAGGTTATTTCAGCGGTGACCAGCCACTTGATCTGGAAACGCGAAGTTGAAGACTACGCCTTCGTTACACTCCGTACGCCCAGCGGCATTGTGTTCCTCAATGAGGCTAGTTACACATTCCCGACAACGGGTTCCGATAGTGAGCGCAAGATTGCTGCAGAGAAGGCGGTGATTAGGGCAACCACCATGGGTGACGGCGGCCAAATCATCGGGCCGGGACGGAATGAAACGCTCACTGCCCCGCGTGATTATGTGGGGAGTTGGCCCGGCGGAGTGAAAGACTGTCTGGATCGAATAGGCCGCGGCGAACCGCCGCCAGCATCCGTCCGCGACTGCACGCGTGCTGTTTCGCTCACATTCGATGCCTACCGCGCCGTTGGCGAAACGCCCGCTAAGCCTGCTCGTTAACCTTCCTCATTTGTCGCTCACGGACTGCCGGTCCGGCCCATAGGTTGGACCATGCACCGTTCGATGGGATACATATAACCAGCGGCCGCGGCGTTTCGCATAGACCCGTTCAAACCACACCGAGAACCACGACTGATTGGGGTTCCCAGTTCTGTTCTGGGCCACATAGCGCCCGTATGTAATCGCGATGTCTCCGTGCATTTCAACCTGGACGGAATCGAGATCTCTCGCGTTGTACTGTCTATTTTCGACTCTTTTCAGAAAGGATGCTCGATCGTCGACAAGCAGCGGCTTACCCCCCGTGGTCCAACCATCGCCATGGGTGAACGTGAGGTCGGGTGCACTGACGCTATCGACGTATTCCACATCGCCGCGCACCACAGCTGCTTCCATCGCTCTCTCTAATGCCAGCACTTCCGTAGCCGCGTTCGTCGAGGCGGCTGATTCGGGCCCGAAGGTTATCTTTGAAGGGGCAGGCCGCGATGTAGTCTGGCTGAATGCAGAGCACGCAAACACGACAATGAGGAGAACGCGCCAGCAGAATTGTTTATACATATGGCGCGAATTCTATCACGCGTTTCCCATCGCGGCGAGTCACCAGCCAGCAGCTGGCGCAGTGGCTATCGCGCGCATAGAAGAGCGATTACTGATTACTTTGCGGTGACGGACGCCGAAATCAAACAGATCCGCTCAGTGATGACAATTGTGGACGGCAATATTGTCTTTGAGACTAATGGCCTATGAAAACCCGTGTGTGGCGAATTACCAATTAAGCCAGAATCCGACAACGCCGTCGGCCCTCAGGTCAAGGGCTTGGCCCCATTGCTCTGGCGCCATGTAATCGTAGGTACCGATGCCGCCAATCGTTCCGTCAACCAGCCCTTTCTCGCTAGAGGGCATTGCTTGCGTTGGCTGTATCGTCGATGCTCTGGCAATTCCGAAGTCCGTGATCTTCAGGATTCCGTCTTTCGTTATCAGGATGTTTTCCGGTTGATGTCCCGGTGAATCGTTCCGCGCTCTCGATGGAGAAGGAACCCGTCTCTGGTCAGGTCAGCAATCAGCCGGCGTAACGAGCACCACTGAGCATTTCCTGTGGACCCGTTCTCTTTGCCTTAGAGGTCCGTGGTTGTTGAAGACGAGCAAGAGGTGGTCTGTGCTCGATACATTGACCTCTACCGGGGAACAGTAGTGCTCATTCTCGTCGAAGCGCAAAAATAGCCGTCGTTTACGGGAAATTGTGTTTTCGGTTTGCGAACAATAAAAGCTGAGAATGTGCCGAAAAATACGAACGGCCAAAGAGGCGCTGAACAGTAAATCATTGAGGTAGAAAGGAAAGCGAATGGGCGCGACCGGGATCGAACCGATGACCTCTACCGTGTCAAGGTAGCGCTCATTCCAACTGAGCTACGCGCCCGGAGAACCTGCAAAAGACTGGAATGATTTTAAGGGCCAGTTGAAAAGCTTGTCAACCCAGGGCTGCGGTCCACTCGTCAGGCGCGGCGAAGTTTGGCCACATCTTGGGCGAGCGCATCCAGGCGGCGGAGCAGCTCTTGATGACGTATGTCGTCCAGGGGCGGCTGTTTCTTGAAGAACGAAAAAGTTCCGCCGGGCTCAAGCACGGCACGGTCGATGGAATCCAAAGATTCGAAGCCTTGCTTGTGGGCAGCTTCTTCGAGTTCCGCGACCGTGATGAGTTCCTGCTTCAGACAATCCTTCCGGAGTTGTCCGTTTTCGATAAGCACCACGGCATCGCCTTCGATGAGGCGATCGAGCTTCTCGTGCGAAAAGAGAAAGCGGACCACGAAGTAGTTGATGACAAGCAGCGTGGTGGCGCCAATCAAACCACCGATCAACGAGTTGTCATTGCCGATGATGGCGTTTTGCACGGTATTGGAAATCGTAAGCAGGACCACGAGGTCAAAGGGATTAAGCTGCGCCAGTTCACGCTTGCCGGCCAGCCGCAGTCCGACGATCAAGAAGAGGTACACCAAAATCGGACGAATGATTTTCTCCAACACCGGCACATCCAGGTGAAATAGAGCACGCAAAAGCGAAGCATCCATATGAAGCCTCCAAGCCATGACGCCGCTATCGCACAGGCACGCGCTCGTTCAGTTCTCCGAACCAATTCGAGACAACGTTGATTTGAAGCGTTGGCCGCTGGTTAGTTTCCGTTTGAGAGGCCGCGGGCGTGATAACGAGAACCTGCTTACCGTTCGGCGTGATCACCGCGAGGATTATCTTAATCGCGATATACCCAAAAATAAAAACGCCCCACGACCGGTCATGCGTCGTGGGGCGGATAATTTGAACTCTCGGCGCCTAGCGACGGCCCTTCTTCACGAAACTCCAATGTGCATCGCGAAAGCGAAAACCGGTCCAGGACATCGAATCCGAAGGCTCACCGACATGGAGAAGCACGCCAGTGTCTCCGGACGCTTTGTGGTACCGGAGAACGTAACACTCTCCGGAACCGGAAGTGGCGCCGATACGCTCGACCTCCGTGACCATACCCCGTAGGCTTGAAAGCATAATATGCCGAGAGATCTGATCCGGAGGAGATACGCGCGTGTTACTCTGATCAATCCCTGATTCCATTTCTTACCTCCATGTGCCCGGCGATCTTTCCGCCCTACGGCATGGCAAGAACGGCACGTGACTGCCCATTCGCATCACTCGTGTAACTCGTTGCAGAACTTGATGCTTCGGAAGCGCCGCGGAAACGAGTTTCCCAATCAGTGCCAAAAAGAGTCAGGAATAATGCCGAAAAAAGTCAGAAAAACAATGAAGAGCGTTGGTGCTTTAGGGCATTCCGCAAAGTCAACACGGCAGGGCAAGTCTGCGAAAATTCGAGGACGAAAAAGGGGACAGGTCACTAATTTCTGAAGTACAAGAAATTAGTGGCCTGTCCCCATTTTTCCACTTAGTTCAGGCTCTGGAGCGAGCGCACGGCGTCAATTCGACCGAAGCCGAGTTGGCCCGCGTAGTTGGGATTCTTGGCATCGATCTTAATCGCGCCGTTTGCGACCGCTGTGCGCGTGCCGGTCCAACGAACCGAATGCAACAAGGCGGCCTCTCCTGAGACGAGCGCCGTACTGAACGAGGTGCCCGATCCCATCGCATAGCGTCCACCCGGGTATGCGGAAATGAGGTTCACGCCGGGCGCCGTCACGTAGATCGTATTTCCATAGTTGGAAAAGCTGGCCTTCTTGTCCGTTAGATCTGTAGCGGCCGCTGAAATCACACCGCTGTACGCCGCGGGGTACTGAGCGGCGGCCGAGTTGTCGTTCCCTGCAGAAGCGACTACCGTAACGCCCGAGGCTGTCGCGAACGCGATCGCCTGCTGTACGGCGGGCGAGGCGGAAGTCATTCCAAAACTCATGTTGATAACCTGGGCGCCATTCCGTACCGCATAACGTGTAGCTTTGGCAATCGAGAAAGTATCGGCATAGCCCGCATCGTCGAACACACGCAATGGCATGATCATGCTTTCAGGCGCAACCGCTGCGATAAGAGCGGCGCAGAACGTGCCGTGTCCGCTGGCAGGATTCGAGCTGTCCAGAAAACTTGCGGTCGACTGATCCAGGAATCCAGCCGACGACTGGTCCAGGAAACTGGCTGTCGATTGATCCAAAAACCCGGCCGACGATTGATCCAGGAATCCGGCCGAAGACTGATCCAGGAACCCGGCCGACGACTGGTCCAGAAAACCTGCTGAAGATTGATCGAGCGTATTGCCGGTAGAAGTTCTTCCCGAAACGAAATCGTATCCGCCGGTGAGATGGCCGATCAAGGCCGGGTGCGCGTAGTCCACTCTCGAGTTGAGGTCCGCAACGACAACACCTCTGCCTTTAGAGTAGGCCATGGCCTGATCCGCACGGATCAGCTTCATTGCGGGCTGTCCGGCGTACCACTCTGCCGGATCCGAAGACGGCGTGTTCAGGACACCAAGCGCGCCAAATCGCGGCCGGAGCCTGACGACAACATTCGACTCGACAGATTGCACACCGAGCGCGGGGTTCGACTGAAGCGCCGGAAGTGCCGGGACCCTCAAAAGATAGATGGATGTACCTTCTATGGAGTCAACGACTGTGCCTCCGAACGCCGCGGCAACGGCCTGAGATCTGGCGTTTGGCTGAAGCTCAACGATGACGGTATACCCATTGGATCCGGCGTTAAGTTGGGTTGCGGCCAGTACAAGTAACAGGATCAACAGCTTTCTCATGTGCTCCTCTTCGAGTAGTTCCTTCGGTCTGTGCAGGTATCGGCGGACCCGTGGAAGAACTTTAGGCGCCGTCCGGTAAAGTCCGATGGACCTCCTGCCGATCAATACATCCATGAGCAGATTCGACCAGCGCATCCAAACTCATGCGGACTCGAAGGATGGGAGCCGTCTGCAAACCGAAATCGCAGACCTCTGGCAAAGCATTCGTGGGCAGAAGCTGTACTCGGGGCAACCCCGAACCTCTCACTCGGATGGGGCTATCGCGCGATCCATGGCAGCATTCGAGCTCGCTTCCCTGGGCAACAATAGAGGTCTACTGGCGGAAGCGTGTCGATTGGTGGCCCACACGCTCAATGCCGGCGAGCAATACGAAGAATCGCTCGAGTATTACCGGAAGGCCGTTACCCTTTTTGAAAGCGTGGGCGCCGCCGAACAGGCGTCGCGCAGCCGGCTCGGTTTTACGGCCGCACTGTACATGGCGGGAAATTACAAGGAAGCGCTCAGTAACGCGATGATCGCCGAGCGATGGTTTCAGGCAAACGACCATCAATCGAGCCTGGCGAAAATCTACGGGAATCTCGGCAACCTCTATTACAGGCGAGACCAACACGACATTGCGCTCCAATATCACAGGAAAGCACGGGCGCTGTTCGAGCAGTTGCAGGATCGGCAGGGTCTTGCAATGACGTACTTGAACCTTGCAAATTGCTTTTCATTGGCAGATCAGCTTCTTGAAGCTGAAAAGATGTACAACATGTGCGAAGAGCTGAGCACAAGCCTTGCAATGCAAGAACTATTGATGCAGGCCTGCTACAACAAGTCGTACTTGATGTTTCTGCAGGGACGTAGCTCCGAAGCTCTCCATTCATTCCGGGCAGTCCGCGAACGCTTCAGCAGAAGCGGAAGCCAGTATCACATGAGCCTCTGTGATCTGGACGTTTCTGAAATTTACCTGCACCAGCTCCAACCCGTCGAAGCGCTCAGTCATGCCCGACAAGCTGTCGAAGGGTTCTCCAAGAGGGCAATGCGATATGAGCATGCCAAGGCACTCGCCTTCTCCTCGATAGGTTTTAGTCTGCTTGACAGGCTCGAGGAAGCCGAAAGCGCCGGCCAAAGCTCAAGACAGATGTTCGAGCAGGAAGCCAGTCGGTACTGGACTTCGATCGCGGATTTCTGTCTCGCCTACATACGTTTCGCGCGCCGCGATGTGGCCCACGCCTGGGCGCTGGCTGCTCAGGCGAAGCATCGGCTCACAGGAGTCGAACTGCGAGCTGGCACGGCCGGCAGTTTGAACCGACTCGAGTCGCTCGCGCCGGGATACATGGGGGAACTCCTGAAGCTCACGATCAACAAACGCCGTTAAGCCCCCTCAGCCGAGCTGTTCCCAC
>WNGK01002347.1_pt1 | contig 23761 bp, 20 predicted proteins | sample 5400601 | NCBI WGS metagenome assembly WNGK01 (sample SAMN13153376, study PRJNA577476) | soil metagenome | isolation source: 60 cm soil or saprolite under Garry oak tree replicate 1 | place: USA:California | collected 2016-06-15
TCGTCCAGACCGGCATGGTCCGTGTCCAGCACTTCTCGCGCGTACTTCGGGTCGAGACGCTCCTCAGACCGTTTCGACCATGGGACGGTGAGCAGCCAATCGAGATACGTGCGAATCATCGACGCCTCGGCGTTCGACTCACCCATTTTCTCTAACCGAGCGAGTTCGCGTTCGGCCTGCTTGTGAACCGGCTCGGGCATCTGCGCATCATCAATCTTCTTCCGATATTCTTCGATGATGGAGCCTTCGTTTTCACCGAGTTCTTTGCGAATCGCATCCATTTGCCGGCGCAGAAAATACTCGCGTTGCTGCTTCTGTGTGCCGGACTCCACCTCGTCTCGAATGCGCTGGCGTACGTGCAATTCCGTCAGCCGCTCCTGCTGGAACCGCAACGCCAACTTCAAACGGTCGACGACATCCAGTGTTTCAAGCAGTTCGATCTTCTGTGCGAAATTCAAATCCGGCGAGTAGCCGGCTGTGTCCGCCAGGGCTCCCGGATGTGTGATCGATCGCACAAACCCGCTGAGCCGGCCGTCGTCGCCGCGCAGTTCGAGGATCTCCTCGACAACTGCCCGATACTCGCGTTCCAGTTCGCGGATCTGAGTCGGAGGCGGAACGATGTCCGGCCGTTCCTCGACATTTACTCGGAGGCGGCCGTCCGGGTCAGTTTGAGCCGCCCTGGGTACTCCTCGATGGAGACCATTGAGCGAGACGGCAAATCCACGTCCTGGAAGGTGGACGCGTTCGGTCACTTCCGCAACAACTCCGACCTTTGCGTATGTGTTGCCGTGCCGCGGCATCAAGAAAATATGCTTGTCAGTGCCGGCGTCCAGCGCCAACGTGACGGGCATCCCGGGGAAAACCACGGTGTCATCCAGAGAAATGAGTGTAAGCCTTGTCATAGGGCCAACGATATGCATATAGTTGATGTTGTCAACTATTGATGCGCTAAACTGTGTTGCTTTATGAAATCAGTCAAATCGAAGCCATGCGAGGCCTGGCAGCTTCTCGTGAAATTCTTCTTCACCGAGCGAGCAGACCTGCCTACGCTCGCGTCGGAGTTTGAGCTGTCGCCTGCGCAGTGTCATGTCCTGCATTTGATCGAGCCTGACCGGCCGGTCCCGATGGGCAGACTCGCCGAGGCTCTCGCGTGCGATGCGTCGAATGTGACTGGGCTCATTGATCGGCTCGAATCACGCGGCCTTGTCCGGCGTCGGCCGTCTGCCGAAGACCGCCGGGTCAAAGCGCTTGAACTCACGCCGGCTGGAGTTCGCCTCCGTTCGACGGTGCTCGAACGCATCACCAAACCACCCGACAGCTTGGGTCGACTCTCGGCCGATGAGCAGCGGGCGCTGGTGAAAATCCTCAAACGTCTGCTCGATTAGCGGACAGGAAGAGCGTTGTGTTCGTGCATGATTGATTCGATGACTTCAGCTTTGCGCCGCCGATACCTGCCCGTGAACTGCTCACTGTGGGGGAAGCACTGCCGTGGGTTTTTATGAAGACCGGATCCTTCCTTATCTCGTCCACATGTCGATGCGGCAAGGAACCCTTGCGGTGTATCGACATCGCCTCGTTTCCGCAGCCGAAGGTCGTGTCCTCGAAATCGGCGTCGGTTCGGGCCTGAACCTTCCACACTATGGCGAGAGAGCCGCGCGCATCATCGGGCTCGATCCGTCAGCGAAGCTGTTGTCCATGGCGGAAAGAGCGACAAGAGGTGTCTCGCTTCCGGTTGAGCTCTTAAAAGGTTCCGCCGAGGCGATCCCCCTGGACGATAAAAGCGTCGATACCGTGGTGACAACATGGACCCTCTGTACGATCCCCAGCGTTACGCGCGCGCTGTCAGAGATGCGTCGCGTCCTCAAGCCCGGCGGCCGACTGCTCTTCGTCGAGCATGGCCGATCGCCTGATCCAAACGTGCGTCGCTGGCAAGATCGCCTCACACCGCTTTGGAAGCGCATCGCTGGTGGTTGCCACCTCAATCGCGCGATCAGTCAACTGATAGAGGAGTCGGGATTTCGCATCGAGCGGATGGATACTGGCTACATGAAAGGTCCGAAGCCGATGACCTTCATGTACGAAGGCTCAGCCCGTTCGAAGTAGCCGGCCGAGGGCCTCCTGCGTCATCTGGCTGGAGAGAAATATGAGGTGGTTGGCCTGTGAGAGCAGGTCAGGGCTTGACAAAAACCTTCACCAGACCCGTCGTCCAGCAGCACTGGAATCCGCCGCCACCGTCGCCGGAATAATCGTTGACGGTGACGTGCAGCACGTAGTCGCCGGGTTCGCTGAACTTGACGTTCGTCGTCGCTTTTCCGTTAAAGGCCGGATTGTCGATCCCAGATGGCAACTTCTCAACATTGGGCTTTGCTTTGTCGAAGGTCACTACACCAGGTCCTCGGTATTTCGACCAGGTGAGGGTCACCGGCGGACGTGGCGTCGTTAGCGGCGCACTCGTGCCGGTGGTGTACTTCATGTCATCCGTCACCCAGAGCGTCAACGCGAGAGGTGCGGACAATGAAGCTGTCCGGGCCGGAGCGTTGGCCAGAGTTGTGACTGGACCTTGGATTGTTGGTCCGTTCTGTTCGAACCGAATCACTGGCGGCGTGTTGTTAACGGCGATTTCACTGAATGGACTGATGACGTAATCGAGATTCAGGCGGAGAGGAATGCTGGTGACCTGGCCGTTTACGAAGAGCGTCCACGTAAATTTATCTTGCGGGGTGAAATCCTTCGGCACAGGAACGACGAACATTCCCCACTGCCGGCCGGGAAGGAAATGCGTCGGCTGCCCCATGTCGGGTCCACCCGGCTCGATCTGGTTGTTGGGCCCGATGGGAATATCGAGTTCCTGCTGTATATTTCGATTGAAATATCCGACGAGAAAACCGCGGCTGCCGTCCTCGTTGTTAAACCAGCCTTCGAAAGCGCCGGTAACGCCCGCGCCGAACTGCTTCCGCGGTTCCGGGATCTGCTGCCCCAACAACAGCGCGCCGCCGACGATCGCGCCGGCGGCGCACAGACTCCCGAGTCTCTTCACTGCTAATTCCCTGCGTTTGTCTCTTTGGAGGTCTTCGACTTGCGCTCGGCGATGAGGGCGTTATATTCCTCCTCGCTGAGATAGACGACGTTTATCCAGGCGTGGGCCATTTCGTCTACAGTGCGGTCCCCGTAGCCCACCCACTGATCCGGATCGGGGTTGTTCTTGTTTGCCCTCGTGTTGTCGTACCACGCGCTCACGTGAATGACTGTCCCCTTGGGGAAGACTGGTGCGGCGTCGTCGGTGTAAATGTAGTTCGTCATCCAGTTGAAGTTGAAGTTACCGATGTAGCTGACGATCTGTGAGCTGCCGTCCGGCAGAATCGCTTCGACCTGCATCGACTTTCCACGCAGGTGGAAATGAGGCTGGAAGTTTTCAAGGAGCGCGTTCTCCTTGAGCACCGTGAAGCCTTCCGTCTGCGCCAGCGAGTTCGGCGGGATGTCGAGGTATCGGCCACCCCTGATCCCGGTGAACGCAACCAGATAACTTCGTTTCTTTGGCTCCTCGCCCTTCTTGTAAAGCCAAATACCGATTTCAGAGCCCGCCGTGATCTCCTCACCGACGGCGTGAATGTGCTGGTCCCAGGAAATCTTCTCGCCAGGCAGGATCAACTTTCCCGTGTCCGGCCGGAACAGGTCGTAACCCTTGCCGATCGCCCACTCCATCAACTGCGGGCGACGGTTGACGAGGTCGTCGCCGTCGCGGAAGCGATCGGGGCCATTCGCGGTACCCGTGTTGACGGCGTCGGGATCGTTGTTCAGCACCAGATACGCGATCGAATGATGAATGATCCTCCGGCCTTTCAGGTTTGTCGGACGAATCTCCACCATCTTCGCCCAGCGGGGCTCAGTGAGCGGGATATCGGACATGGGCCGATACCACACATCCTGGTGCTGCGCCGGCATCGTGTACTCCGGCGACTTGATGATGAGGTCTGGCGGCCCGTAGCCATCTCTCACCGCTTTCCACTCGTTGTCGGTAACGAGCGGCTTGGGCGGCGGCAGATCCTTAGGATCGCCCTGCGGCGCGCCGCCATCGACCCAGCGGACGATAGAGTCCACCTGCTCATCGGTCAGCGACATGTCGTTCTTGAACCTTTGTACGCCGACGCTGCGGTCGATGTGCCACGGCGGCATTTGCCGCGTGATCACGCGCTCGCGGATCGCCTTTGCCCAGGGTCTGGCGTCCTGGTAGGTGATGAGCGACATCGGCGCGATCGAATTTGGCTGATGGCACTCCTGGCATTTCGCCTGAAAGATCGGCGCGACATCCTTCGAAAACGTCACTTGCGGCGGAGCAGCCTCGGCTGTCACCACCAACCGCGATAGCACCACAGCGACGGCCAGCATGCTGACTCGAAGTTGTCGCCCTTCCTGGAACGTGGGATTCGTCATGACCGACTCCTCTCGCCAATTTATGAGTTGACCCATTATAAACTCCCGGATCAAACTAACACATATAATACCGCTTGCCGGAAAGTTGAATCCTTCCAGTATTGCCATTTGCCAACAGCCTCCAACGGTCTCGCAACGCTTACGATAAGTTGACGGTGGCTTTGCCCAACGAAACCCGTTTGCCCGACAGAAAACTGTAAATTCGATATCTGCCTAACAGAAGGTGCATTTGACACATGCGGTCGTTAGTCGTCATCGAAGGAGTCTTCGAAACGATTACCTGTCTGTTTTTTTGAGAAGGCATCAGCATAGACTTTGGGGTCAAAAATATGAGCACTTTTTACGGAAGAGACCGGAATAACAATCTGAAAGTCTTCTTCGGTTATGTGTTCCGGCTTGGCTTTGTAGGCAGGGGTGTAATCAGTCGTGAAGCGGAAGGTCAGCGCGGTCTTGTCCCGGTATCCACTAGCCAGCGGTAAAATTACGATGTTTTTTTCCTCCGGATCTAGATTTGGTGACCTGAGAATGTAGGCAATGTAGAACTTTCTAGTATCGAGACTGATGGAGACCGGCAATTCTCTCTTCATGGCAGAATGCAGCAACTTAGCTAAATCATCAGTTGAGCCTTTGAGTGCCCAATCTTTAGCTGTTTGTCGTGAAATGAACCGATTAACTGCAAACGGAGCAACTATGCCGATCAGGAAGGACAGGACCGCGCTACCAGCGTAAGGCTCTGGTGTAATGTCGTTCCAAGTCCGCGCGATGAGTCCGACGACAAAATATTTCTGCTGCCAATAGAGTACTGACCAAGTCAACAGACGCGAGACTCCCAAGAATACAACTCCAACTGAGGCTGAGTGTATCAGCAGTCTATACCCATCAAGTTTTTGGGCTCTGAACTTGAAAAAATGACAGTAGCGAATGAACCAATAACCTGCTAAGAGCGGAAGCAGTAGCAGGTTGGTCGGCATAGGGGCGTACTAGTCGTTATCGCCCTTTCGGGGTTTCGGCGGATTCCGTTCTATGTGTTTCTGTATCTCTTGGCCGAACTCTTGGATGAATTGCTGCACTTTGGGATTATCCAAAAGGTCTTTGGCGTTCACAACAGTCTGTCCCTCGGAGTTTACCGACACTTTCACCTCATCGGATTTTTGTGACCGAGACATAGCGCGAAGACCTCCATCTTCAATTCTAAGAGACGGCCGCAAACTAGCAACACCGTTCGGAAGAATGTTTTCTGGGGACCTAACTTTTACGCCCCCCAGGGACGTTTTGCAACATCCGAATTTCTGGAAGCAAAACGTCATAACCCTACCTTAATTGCAACGATGGCCACAATGGGTCCATTTTGGTGCTTTTGGCAGGCATCTAAAGTAAGAATCCAGTAGACGCCATAGGATAGACCAGAATAGGCTGAAACCACTGTCATCATTGGCTATTCGTGTTCGTCATCCTTGCCCATTTTTGAATTTGCGCAGCGAGGATAGCAGCGCTTGTGCGTTGAGGAAATGGGTCGAAGGTGTATTACTGCCGGTTCATCGTGCCCCATCCGGCCCTCGCACCTTTGAGCTGGTGGCCATAACATAATGCCTCAGCGGTCACCCAAAACCCGCCGATGATAATCACCTGAAGACCGGCCAACGATAACGAACGTTCGGGACATTGATTCGGGCGGGATCCGCTCCGTCGGCATGAGCAATGTCTTGAACGAAGAAAAGAAACAACAAGTCATCGCATTGGGAAGAATCGGCTGGACGCTTCGGCGCATCCAGCAAGCCACTAGTGTGCGTCGAGAAACCGCAGGAGCTTATCTAAAAGCAACTGGAATCGCGGTGCGTCCACCGGGTGGGTGGGCCGGCCAGCGGGAGACGCTTCATGTCCGACCCTCGAGAATCCAAAGAACGCGGATTCATTGAAAAGGTTCCGCATCACAACAACATTTTCAATCACCTTGAGAATCCCGGCCTCACGCCGATCCTGAAGGACATGATCCTTGAATCCAGTTTGCCACTCAAGGCCGTCGAGGAGGCGATGGAGGTGTTGAATTTATACGTCTTTCTCAAAGGTCAAAATCTCAGGGGCTGGATTCGTGAATCCCAATTCCTTCCACCGCCGGACGACGCGGTCGTAGGTTTCCTTGCGCAACTTCGCGCGCTTCGAAAAGCTTTTCAGATGACGGTGCTCCATGCAGGCGTTGATGAGCGCCTTCGAGCTGTAAGGTCTTTTCTCAGGCGGATTTTGTGCGGGATCCAGTCCGGTGGACCAGGTGTTCTTCAGGATCTCGATGCCGTCGACCGGATTGCAGCGCGTGGCCATGGCCCAGAGCACTTCGTTGATGTCGGTCGGATCGATGTCATCGTCAACCGCGATAATCCATTTCGTAAAATACGCGCCGCCCGGACACTGTGCCGCGATCGCAAGCACCTGTTGCGCGTGTCCCGGATAACGCTGCTCGAGCGAAACGATCATCATGCCGAATCCGCCGGCCGCGGCAGGATGAGCATAGACTCCTTTGACGCCGGGAATGCCGAGCTTGTCCAGATCGTTCCACACTCTCGCGGCACGGATCACCGCGAACTGAAGAGCGCTGTCATTCGACGGCCAGATCGCCGGTACAATCGGAGCTGTCTTCCTCGGCTGGATATTTGATCGCGGATTTTCGTTTGAGACTTTGGCGCTCGCTTATCTGGTAGCAGCGGTCAGCGTGATCTTGATAGGCCAGTCTGGAGCTTCCATTGGATTACTGATGGTCACTGTCACCGCCGCCGGATTTTGTGTGGTCGGCGGACAGACCAGTTCACAAGCGCTCGTGGCCGGGTTCTATCCCACAGCCATTCGCGCCACTGGTTTGGGTTGGTGTTTTGGAGTCGGCCGAATCGGTTCGATTATCGGACCGGTCCTTGGGGGTGCTCTGTTAACGCTGGAATATCCAACCAATCGCATTTTCTGGGTGATCGCCATACCCGCGCTGATTGCCACAGTCTCGTCGTACCTTGTCACCAGGGTTCACAGGAAAAATTGAAGATGTGACCTGAGGCATTGGTCCTGCCTGACGCCGAAGCGATTCTCCGAACGAGCGAGGAGATCCGCTGCGTTGGGAGCTAGTGGCGTGATTCATAAATATCGCTATATTTAGATCACCTTGTTCCAATGGTACGGCCTCGGATGTTTGTTCAGGTAGGCAATTCCATCAGCTAAATGTTTGGCGATCGCATCGGTCGTCTTCAGGTCGGTATTGTAGAGGGCCGTTCGCTGCAGGACGAGAAACCAAGGCTCAATCAAGTTGAGCCAGGATGCATTTGTCGGCGTCCAAACGAACTCGATGTCGGCCGGTTTTGGCGCCCACAAATGCATTGCCTTCTTGTGAGAACTGAAGTTGTCCCACACCACATAGAATTTTGCCGGCGTCACGATATTCAGGGACCACCGTGTCCTGAGGAAATTCAGCATGTCTTCGCCGGTTTTCGTATTGCTGGGTCTAGCAATCGCGTGGCCCGTGTGAGGAGCGAAAGCCGCCAACAATTGAATCGTTGTCGAGCGGTGGTATCGATGAGACCTACGGGCAGGGCGTTTGCACCAACTGTTACCGCCTCGCGGAATCGTGGCCAAAGGGCCCATTTCATCGACGCAAACCACAACGCCACCCTCGGGCGGCGTTCGGTAAAGGCTTACGATTTGGTTTTTTTTACCTCAAAATCGGGGTCATTGCTTTCGCACCACGTTTGGCCGGCCTTGAATTTGAAACCTTCCGTTTGGAGTCGCCGCCGGATCGTGGAGCGGGTGACCTTCTTAAGCCCGGGCCTCTTTTTCAAGTATTCCTCAAGCTTTTGAAGAGACCATGTCGTGAACTTTAGTCCGAGGTCCTTAGGCCGAGCCGAAGCAACTTTGATGATTTCTGTCGTTGAGTCTTCGTCGTACTCGCGAGGGCGTCCACTCTTGGGGCGATCCGAAAGTCCCGCTATGCCAGACTCCAGGAATCGTTTTACCCAAAGATGCGCATTTGTATAGTGCAGCTCAACCCATTCGGCCGCTTCGATCAGCGAGACACCGGCCGCGAGCTCCTAAATCAGTTGGGCGCGGCGCTGCAAGCCAGCCGGTGTGGAGCGTGAACGCAGAATCCGCTGCAGTTCGATCAGTTCTTCACCGGTCAATTCTCTAAAGGATAGATTCCGTGCCATGCGGCGGATCGTAGCATAGCATGGTTGATAATATAGCCATATTTATGAATCGTGCCACTAGCTAAAACAAAAGCCAGAAGGAAACGTCCTTCACGAAGGCCCGCCTGGTCAACGCGCCGATTCCCGGCGGGCGAGTGCAGGGGCGTTCAGATCCGCATATAGTTTTTTCATAATGGTGGCCTGGAGCGGGTCGAATTCCGGATTGAGCGCGGATACGCGCTTAAAGTAGTTCAGCGCGGACGCATGGTCGCCGGCGGCTCTGGCGATCTCTCCAGCGTGGTAGAAGAGTTTCGCATCCTGGGTGCCCAGGCGCAGAGCCTCCTCGATCGCAACTTGTGCGTCGCTTAACCTGCCGGCCTTGAGAGCGGTCCACGCCACAGCATCGGCGCCGTAGATATCTTTCCGGATCGAGTATTCCTTGGCCGCGATCGAATAGGCTTCTTGGGGCTTGACGTCGTGGTCGGCGTAAAAGAGCGCTTGCTGCCGGCTGTACACGTTGAGCTTGGCGATCGCTTCGACCAGCCTGTACTGCTTTTCGGCATCGTCATCACGGCCAACGCGTTTGTAGAGATCGCCGAGAGCCGCTACAAAGGCGGGGTCGGGAATGATGTTCACGGCGTGTTCGTATTGAGCGATGGCGTCCGGGAGATCGCCACGAGCGGCCCGCACACGGCCAAGAGACGCCAGAGCACGGAAGTAGCCCGGCATGGTTGTGAGCGCATCCCTATAATGCTGTTCAGCAGCGGCGTAATGCCCGACTCCGAAGGCTAGTTCTCCCAATTGCCAGCGGCACCAGGCGACGGTCTCAGGCGGCGGAAGCGGCAGTGATAGCGCGGTCTTCAGCGCGTGCAGCATATGACGCTCCGCGGTTTCTTTGTCACCCCGTAGATAGGCCAGCCTGGACATTCTCTGCTCGATCGCGACACGCGTCAGTCCTTGAATTCCACCAAATCGTTCCAATTGTCGAAAAGCCGTCTCCGCCCTCTCATAATCGCCGAGCTCGAGCAGGGCATCACCGAGGATTTGAAACGGGTACCCTTTGCCCGGTTCGAGTTCGATTAATCGTTCGGCATGATCGCGGGCGGCAACAAACTCATGTGCCGTGAATTCTGCCTGTGCCAGCAAGTTCAATCCCCCAGTGTTGTGTTCCGCGGGCAACGTTGCTAGCGAGGCGCGCGCCGCTTTCATGGCAAGCTCCAGTGATGCAAGGTCGCCCGTCTCGCGAACGCGTTGCAGGTGCCATCCGGCGAGTTTGTTCTGGGCAATAAAATCGTCTGGATCCTCTTTGATTTTGTTCTGAAGAAAACGCAGGGTCTGTTCGTCGGTGTACGCAGTTGACGGTAGCAGTACTGCCGGAGGGACAGAAAGCGTCGAGGCCTCCGTGGGTGAAGACGTCCGGTTTGTGCAGCTCACCATTAACCAAAAGCACAACACCACTGAAATGCGGCAACGATTCTTCATGATTCAACCTCCGGGAAACACCGCCGATCGTGGAACGGCGGCGTCTCCCGAAATACCCTTAACCTTCCTTGATGATCAGTTTCTGGTATTGTCATCAATAACTCCGGTTACCCGGGGTTGCTGAGGCGGCGCAAAGAACGGGAACGATCCACCGAGCGGCACATCATTCGCGTTCACATTGTCACCGGTCAGCAGGGTTTGATTGCTGATGAAGTAGAGCAACGTGTCAATGGTGTCGTCGCCTGGACGGCGGCCATTCGGGAAGCCGGTATAGCCCGGAGTTGTAACCTTCTCTCCTGCACCGACACTTGTGTTTGTGGTGTTTAAATTTAAGCGAAGGTAGTCGCCTTTGGTGACCGCCACACTGGCCAGGATTCCTATATTCGTGTTGTTGGTACCGAGTGCCTGGAGGGTCGCGACAATGTCACCTGCAAACCGGCCGGCAGCGTCATCCACGGGCGTTGCGCTGTTGTATTCGTTCTTGCGCGGGAACGGAATCAAGGCGGTATTGACGGCTGGTGTCGCCATGCGGTCGACCTGAACAAGCTTACCCTTCGATTCGTCCTCATCATCATCCTCACGTCCGTCATCCCGGCGCACCGTCACTTTATTGCGCAATGTCACACCGTTCACTCCGATCACAGAATTCGCCGGCAGCCCTCGCAGCATGAACGCTGGAACACGCAAGGCGATCATGTGAATGTTGTAACCCGCAAAGCTGTCCCGCGCGCGCTGGAGCTGCGTGGGATCAGGCGTTCCCGCCAGCACCGAAGAAACGAATCGGTTGAAGCCGACGATGTCGAAATAGAACGGATCGTCGGTGAGCCCCGCGAAGAACGACACGTCTGTCTTCGGATCGGTTGTGACCACAAACGGATTGGGCGTCCCGTTCAGAGTCTGTACCGTCGTCGGCGCGGTAAACGACCACGAGAGATGCCGCCTTTCCCGGTCGAAAAAGCGTATGGTCGCGGTCTGCGGCGCGCTCCGGGAAGTCTGAGGTGAAAATGTGACTTCAATAGATGCGTCGGGGCGCGCATCGCCGGTGTTTTCAATTTCAAAGCGGTAAGTGACGTCGGGTGAGAAGAAGCTCAAATTCAAGAGCTCCGAAGGAACGATGAACCCCTCGACATCCAAAGCGAGCACGACTTTCGAGTTGTCGTTCGGGTCGAGAAATGCAAAAACGTCCGCGATGTCTGCACCGGGATCGCCCGCTACCCCGGTAGCTTCGGCGTGATCGGCACCTTTCATGTGCCGCGCCGGTAGAGTGCTTAGTGCAATTCCGGCCATCACAGCTAGCGCGGCCGCCGCTATCTTCCTGCTGCGTGAGCGAAACATATTTTATCTCCTTGTCTCCAAGTTCACTGAATGTGATCTGTCTTTCCTTTCTGCTGTCGCGGCGGCTTATTAATACGGTCCAAGCCGCTGCAAGAGCCACCATCACGGCATCGATGACCAAATCTCAAGGCCGAGATAGAGGCCGAATAAACAACTGAACAAACCGGCCGTCAGTTGGATGGGCTTGTAGCTTGCAGCCACCCTTCCTTTGGCCCAATGCAACGGAAGCGCCAGAAGGCAACTGATCAGCAGCATTCCCAGCACGCTTCCGAACCCAAAAACCAAGATGTACAGAAAAGCTTCCAGCGGAGACCGAATGGTCGAAAGAACCAACAGCATCAGCGCGGCACTGCCTGCCGCCCCGTGCACCATGCCGACCAGCAGTGGCCGCAGGCCCAAGTGCGCCCAGCCCGTATGATCGTGCGCAAGCTGCTCACCGCCGGCGTGAATGTGCCAGTGCGAGTGCGAGACAGTCCCGCGGTGCATATGCGTGTGATCATGCAGCTCGATCTTTCCGCCAAGTGTTCGAATCAGCACCCGCGCGCCAAGCACAATAAGCATGCCGGCAACAACAAGCTCCAGACGCGGCTCAAGCCAGCCTGGAATGCTCACCTTGAAGACGATGACGACGAACCCGGCCAGCGCGAGCGACAGCGTATGACCGATTCCCCAGAACACTCCGATACCGCAGCTTCGCCAAAGGCTTTTCGATTCGCTGACGAACGTCGTCACGGCAACGATGTGATCCGCATCCGTTGCATGTTTCAACCCAAGAAGCAAACCCAGTCCGAGCACGATCAGCACTTGAGTCTGAAACAGCAAAGATGTGCCTCCAAGAAACCCTGTTGCCGCAAATGATTCTGCAGCGATCCCGAATCCAATGACTGTGATGATCCCGGCAGAGACAACCGGCAGGACGCCGGCCAAACCGTGTGCAAGCGGCGTACGTTCTATCAGCCGGCCGGCGCGTACAACGAGCACACCGACTGCCACCAGCGATGACGCCAATCCCAAGCTGAAAGCAACAAGCAGCAGTAGACCCAACTCCACTCGATGCAGCGCGATCGCGCTCAGCAGAACCACCAGCGCGGATGGGCACGGAACAATTCCTCCGCTCACGCCGAGTGCCACCAAACTCCGCAACGTAATGCTTTCAGGGATCTCATGACTGTGACCTCCGGCTCCGTGGTGGTGATGGCCGCGGACCTCGTGCCCATATCTGGAAAGCCGCCCGCGAAACAGATTCACACCGATCCCGACGATCATCAGTCCCGAGAGCAGGCCCATCCATGGATACAGTTTTTCGGGAACGATGTAACTTGACGCGAAAAGAGTGATGACGCCAAGAAGGAAGACTCCAACCGTGTGTGTGAACGTGACAATGCCGCCGAGGAAAATCGCATGTCGTGCTGTGCCACGATTGCCGACCAGATATGCCGCCACCAATGTTTTTCCGTGTCCCGGAGACATCGCATGTAGCGCTCCGAGAAGAAAAGCGATGCCGACACCGATCAGCGCCAGGCGTATCGGCAGGTCGCGATGGCTGAGAATCTCAGACAATCGGTCCCCACGAACCAGGTTCCCGGACAAGAATGAGCCGGGTCTTTCGCGAGCAGGAGCCGCAGTCGACGTGGAATCACCCGGCGTCTGAGCCAAACCAATGCCCGGCGCGATGCGAATCGCAACGGCGCTGAGATTCGGGGCAGACGTCAGCGGATCGTCGGGATACCTCGTGAGCGCCGCACTACGGTCGGTTGTGAAAGAATTGCCGTCCGGAAATTCAAAGCCCGGATTTGCTGCGACGACCATCTCTTTCCACCCAATGCGCTCACGGTAACTGTCGTCGAAGAATTCCAAGCGCACCGGCGCCGGTTTCCAGGCCGTCACAAGATCGAAAGAGACTCGGAGCGTGGGGAGGCCGCCAGCCCCCGCCGTCGTCTCATCTTTGATATTCGAAACCTGAAGCGTTGTGGGTGATCCGTCAATCAGCAATCTGAAGCGCGGCTTCAATTCCGTCACCAATTTTTCAACCACCGGTTGAATTTCGTCCTGGCTCCTCTCAGCTTCCGAGCGGATGCCCCAATCCGACAAAAGTTGGAACGTCGGGATCTCTGCATAGTCCAGCACGGCGTGAACGGAGATCGCTGTAGAAGCCGCGTTAATCCTGGCGTAGTGGCTGATGCTGAAGTTCCCCATTGGGTGGGCGGACAAGTGCACTGAAACGGCCAGCAAGGCGAGAACCGCAAAAATGAAAATCAAACCGGGTTTGCGCATGGAATCTCCCTCCCGTACAAAACTCTATACGATCTGTGGTCTGAAGTTGGATGGGACCAAGGACTGTTAAACTAACTGCGAAACGGGACTCGCATGCTCGAAGCTTAGTACAGCTTTTCGCAAATACGGTCACGTATGAGGAAACAAACGATCTGACCAATGCTCAATTCCCATCCGATGAGAATTGGGAATTGAGAATTGAGCATTGGCCAGGAACTTGTCTTCAAATCTTTTCTGGCATACGTTACCGTAAATCGCTTTTGCCCTTCTTGAAAACCCGCACCAGTTCTCAGTTTCCCCAGTATATAAGGACAGAGCTGGAGTATGCCTCGGTTCATCTGAACGAGAAGACAACCGCTGTGAAAGCAGTCCGCCAAGGCGCCCACGCGGAGGCGCGAGGGTCGTCCACATTTGACCGCATTGACAAGCGTTCGCGCGCTGCTGTCTAATCCCGGTGATCCTAACGCCAGGGCGCTCATTCTGGCGACACGCAACCGCAACGAGCAAAAACGAGGGATAAACAAACTGGGACCTCCGTCAACTTTCAGCCTGGCATTGGATCGTGGAAGTCAGATCAAGGGCCACTTAAACGGAACAGCGTGTACCTTGGACTTTTCGCCCAAGTGCAACCAATCATGGCCGACGCGTTGCTCGCTGGGTCGAGCGTTCTTTGTGCTACTGCTCGCTCTAGTTAGCGTGGTGCCGTCTACGGCCCAGACTTCGAAGACGAGCGGGACATTGGAGGGAACCATCAGTGACGCCACCGGCGGTCGAATTCCCGGCGCCAAAGTCAGTGTGCGGCAGATCGAAACAAACCAAACTCGCACGGTTTATACCGATGACGAAGGGTTCTTCCGGGCGACCGACCTTCTTGTGAGCACCTACGAGGTGCGGATCGAAGATTCTAGATTCGCACCCTATTTGCATACCGGAGTTGTTATCGGCGTAGGCACCGCTGTACATTTGGATGTCGTCCTCCAAGCGGCCGGCGTCACTACCCAGGTGACGGTCTCCGCTCAGCCGCCTCCCATTGATTCCAGCCAGACTTCTGTCACTTCTACCGTCGACCGTGAAAAGATCGAAGATCTGCCCGTGCGCAGCCGCAACGCATTGGACTTTGTCCTTTTGATGCCTGGCGTGACTAGTTCTTCACAGCGAGGTGGAACCGGCTCGCATCCCGCGCTCGCAGATAGTGGCTTCACCTTCGGCGGATTGCGCCCTCGGAGCAACAACATCTCAGTCGATGGCCTTGACAACAACGACGAGTATACCGGTTCGAGCCGCACAGAGCTTTCACCTGAGGATGTCCAAGAGTATCAGGTTGTGAATAATGGGCTGTCGGCGGAATACGGTGGTGCTTCAGGCGGCTCGATCAACGTGGTCACGCGTACAGGTGCAAACGTTGTCCGCGGCGACGCCTACATTTTCGCCCAGGATTCCTCGCTCAGTGCTCGCGATCCCATCGAAACCGCGCCCGGCAAGCCAGACTTCCGCCGCTATCGCATCGGATCTTCGATGGGCGGCCCTGTCGTTAAGAACCGGACGTTCTTTCATGCGGCCGTTGAGCAGGAGCATAACCGTGGCCAAAACGGCTCCGATATAGATCCCTCTGTGGCCGCAGCCATTAACAGTTTTCTGGCGACTGCTGCTTTTCCCCGGTTGAAGATCCGCCACATCCCTGCAGGCTTTTTCCCGATCGCGCGAGCGGAAACCGAGGCATCGGGAAAGCTCAACCACCAGCTTAGTTCGCAGAACGCCTTGATGGTGCGCTACGCCTTCACCAACAGCCGCAAGGCAGGCGATGCCTTCAACACAACGGGCCTCGAGGACGCGAGCGCCCGCGGCAGCAGCTTCACCGCGGATAACGCGCTAGTGGGTTCGCTGGTCTCCGTGTTCGGTGCCCAAGGTATCGGCGACCTGCGTTTCCAGGCGGCAACACGCCGCGCAGTCTTGCGGACGAACGACGAAGCGGGCCCGGGCATCGACATCAACGGCCTGGTGGATTTTGGGCGGCCGTTTGATGGCAACAGCAGTCGCAGAGAAAACCACTACCAAGCGAGTTATACCTATCTTCGGACTAAGGGCCGCCATCTGTGGAAGGTAGGTGGTACGGTGAACCATGTTAGCTCACGCGCGACCGTGCTGGACGGCTTTGGGAGCCTCTACCGTTTCGGCGGCCTGGCTGACTTCTTCGCTGGCCGTCCGGATTCGTTCCGTCAGGCGTTCGGGGATTCAAGCACGAAATTTGCCGTAACAAGCTACGGGGTCTTCGTGCAGGACCACTTATCCCTGCTGCCGCATGTGACTGTCGATCTCGGCTTGCGCTATGACTTCGAGCGTTTGCCCACAGTTTTTAACCAGGACACCAACAACTTCAGCCCGCGCATGGGCCTTGCCTTCAGTCCCGGTCCCCGATGGGTGCTACGAGCGGGCTATGGGATTTTTCACGACCGCCAGGTTTTGGCGAATCTAAATCGCGCTATCGCAGAAAATGGCGTGCACGGATTTCAGCAGGTGGCAAACGGAAACGATGCGGCGAACCTCTTCCAGGGGGCTGGAGGCGGATCACTGATTTCGCCTGCGACGGGCATTGCCGCATCGATCTTTCGTCCTGAACCACGCCTGACGACGCCGTACAGCCAGCAGGCCAACCTTGGAGGAGAGTACCTTGTCGCCCCTGACCTCACCGCCAGCGTTAACTATCTGTTCGTGCGAGGCGTGAAACTTCCCCACACTCGCAACGCCAACCTTCTGCCGCCAATTGTGCTGACGCTTCAGAATGCGGCGGTCCTCGGGGTCCGGAACCCTGCTCCGCAGCAACTCGGACGCGAAGCCTTCAGTCCCGGGCGCATCAACCCAAGCTTTAACGACATCTTCCTTTTGGAAAATTCAGCGAGTTCGACCTATAACGGCCTCACACTTTCGCTCACCCGGCGCATGACGGAAAGGCTGGGATTCATCGCGAGCTACACGTTCTCGAAGACTCTCGACGACGCCTCGGACTTCGACGAACAGCCGCAGAACCCCTTCGACCTCCGCGCCGAACGCGCGGTTTCCAGCCAGCATCAACAACAGAGATTTACTTTTAACGCGCTTTGGGATTTGCCCATTCCTGGGGAAATTAGATTAGCACCGATTGTTACTGTGGGAACCGGCCGTCCGATCAACCCATTGGTAGGCCTCGATTCAAATCTCAGCCACGCTTTCCCACTCTCTGCGCGGCCGCTGGGTTTCGGACGCAATTCCTTACACGCCCAAGAAACAGCAAACGTGGACTTGGGTGTAGTCAAGACCATTCACCTTGGCGAACACCGCCACATGGACGTAATCGCACAATTCTTCAACCTCTTCAACCATGTCAGCGCTTCCGCAATCAACCCTTTTTTCGGAACAGGCGCCATTCCGGTTGCTGGGTTTGGGCGACCTATCCAGGGTGTCATCCCCCGCCAAATTCAGCTCGCCGTAAATCTCGAGTATTAGAGGTCGCAAAAATTTCTGCCTTGAAAAGTCGCACTCGGATTTCCGCGGTCGGGGGAAGAGACCGAGACGTTGGTCGCCTGCGGTATACTCGCAACGTAGTGGCGGGTGGGCGGCGGAAGACGAAAATCCTCCGGCGCGCGAGACGACAGCACGTGGCTAGCCTTACGATGAACGCCATATCTGATCAAAGATAGATTTGTCGTGCATTTTTGTGTGCGCGCAGTTTGTCACAAGCTTCCCAAAGAGAGGGAAAATGCGAATATTGTTTGGCCGCAGATGGTTCCACGTTCCTTCAGTGCTTTTTTGTATCATCGCGATCACGATTCCAGCCGGCGCGCAGTGGTTGCACTATCCAGATCCGCATACTCCGCGAACGGCGGATGGAAAACCCAACCTGACTGTTCCTGCGCCAAAACTGCCCGATGGCATGCCGGATTTCTCGGGAATTTGGGGAGCACCCAGCCAGAAGTATCTCCAGAATCTCGGTGCCGACGGCATTGAAATTCCGATGCTTCCCTGGGCCGCGCAAGTGTACAAGGAACGCCAGGAGAGTAACAGCAAAGATACTCCGAGTTCGCGCTGTCTCCCGCACAGTGTCACGGATTTCGACGGTCACATCACGCCACGGAAAATTATTCAACAGCCGGGACTCCTGGTGATGTTGTTTGAGTCTTATCACACTTACCGGCAAATCTTCACCGACGGCCGGCCGCTGCCGGATGAGCGCGACCCTGCCTGGTTCGGATACTCGGTCGGTAAGTGGGAACGGGACACCCTGGTCGTAGATACCGTGGGCATCAATGAAAATACATGGCTTGATGACGCGGGCCACCCTCACAGCGATGCTCTACACATCATCGAGCGGTTCCGGCGCACGGATTTCGGTCATATGCAACTGGACCTCACGATCGATGATGCGAAAGCGTACAGAAAACCATGGACGGTTCACATCACGTGGGACCTGATGCCGGACACGGACTTACTGGACTGGGTATGCCTGAACGAAAAAGACCGTCCGCACATGGTTGGAAAATGAAGAGGCCAGGCGCAATGACGGCCGTAACGGTTTGTTTTGCGACAGACACATGGGTTTTTGCGGCGCAAACCCTGATGTACGTCGCAGAGAAAGGCTGTGGGCTGATTCTCTTGAGAGACGTCTGATTCGATTAGAGTTGTGTCAGGTATAATTCAGGATGCTCCGGGTCACTCTTCTCGTCAGAGTCTACAGAGACTGTGAGGAGAGTCAGCCGAGCAGGAGGAAGGCCTCATGCAGAGAATCGCGATCGCGGCGGCGCTATGGCTGCTCCCGGTTTCGCTGTGCGCTCAATGGCTCGACTTGCGGACGCCGGGGATTCCCCGGACCGCCGACGGTAAACCGAACCTGACGGCTCCCGCACCCCGGACGCCTGATGGCACGCCGGATTTCTCCGGCCTTTGGCAGCCCGAAATAAACCCCTACCGTTTTGACGTCATACAAGATCTGAAGGATGAAGGCATCTTCCGGCCAGCGGCGGAAGCCATCTTCATGCAGCGCGTCGCGGACTTCAGGCCGGACGATCCCGTTACGAACTGCCTGCCGGGCGGTCCTTCGGAAATGCTGAACACCACGTACCGGATCATCCAGTCCCCCACGGTCGTGGCACTGCTTTACGAGAGTGGCACCGGGCGTTACCGGCAGATCTACATGGACGGGCGGAAACTGCCGAAAGATCCGAACCCGACCTGGTTAGGGTACTCGGTCGGCCACTGGGAGGGCGACACGCTCGTGGTCGAGTCCGCGGGGTTCAATAACCGGAGTTGGCTCGATAGGGCAGGCCACCCTCATTCCGAAAACCTGCGCGTAACCGAGAGATTCCGGCGTGTCGATTTCGGACACATTCAATTTCAGATCACTTTCGACGATCCCGAGACGTTGACCAAGCCGCTGAGCTTCTCGCTGTCGGTGAACTACAGACCGGATACGGACATGCTTGAGAATGTCTGCAACGAAAACAACCGGGATAAGGTTCACCTGGTGGGCACTGCGAAAACAGGTGTGCAACTCAGCTCAGCCGTTCTCGCAAAGTACGCCGGAAGTTATGGGTTTCGTGAAGGGTCGCGGACTGTCGCAGGCTTCATGGGTATGACCCAAAACGTCACCTTGATCAATGGCCAACTATACTTGAATGCTCTTCCTCTAATTCCGCAATCGGAGACGAAGTTTGAGTCGACAGGCGCCGCCGCGGAGTTCTTCCTGGACGCCAACGGCACGGTGACGCGTTTGGTTTTGAGTCAGACCGAAGGCGACGCGAGATACGATCCCAAACGCTGAGGGTTTCCGAGTTCAATGCACGCACAGGAGACCGAATGGGTATAGAATGTCGCGGTGCGCGTGCGGTCTACCACGCGACGACCATCGATAAGGAGCGAATATGTGTGATCAGGATCAATTTGAGAAGGACCGGCAGGAGTACGAAGCTCTCGGTTTGGTGACACGGCGGCAATTCGGCATCATGTTGGGGGCGGGTATGGCCATGATGCTGCCGCAAGTCGCGAACGCGGTCACAGTGACCGAATCGGACGTAAAGGTGATGACGCCGGACGGCACCGCCGACTGCTACTTCGTGCATCCGGCGAGCGGCACGGCTCCAGGCGTTCTCGTATGGCCGGACATCTTCGGGCTGCGGCCGGCGTTCCGCCAGATGAGCAAACGGCTCGCCGAATCGGGCTATTCGGTGCTTGTGGTGAATCCGTTCTATCGCGTCAAGAAAGCCCCGACCGCGGACGCCGGCTCGGCAACCCCAATCCCGCAGCTGCTGCCTCTCGCGCAGGCTCTGACCGAAACGACGCAGATGACCGATGCGAAGGCGTTCATCGGGTGGCTGGACCGGCAATCGTCGGTTGCCAGGAACCGAAAGATGGGAACGCAGGGTTATTGCATGGGCGGCCCGATTGCGTTTCGCACTGCGGCCGCAGTGCCCGATCGCGTCGGCGCCGTCGCCTCGTTCCATGGTGGCGGACTTGTGACCGACATGCCGAACAGTCCGCATCTTCAGGCCGCGAAGACCAAGGCGCAGCTCCTCATCGCGATCGCGGCAAACGACGACATGCGGTCGCCCAATGAGAAGAACGTTCTGAAAGAGACTTTCGCCAAGGCGAAGCTGCCCGCGGAAATCGAAGTGTACACCGGCGCCGCGCATGGCTGGTGCCCTCCGGATTCGCAGGTCTACAACGAGCCACAGGCCGAGAAGGCATGGAGCCGTTTGCTCGCGCTGTACGGAAAAGCTCTGGCCTGAACATCGAGTCCGGCTGAACGCGCGCCTGTGCGGATCTTCATCGGAAACGACGCTGGCGCGCGACCCCGCAGCGCTTAAGGCATTCCCATGTCAACAATGAGCCAGGAAGGCGTCCGCAGGCCATTTTCCTCAGTCGGAATAACAGGTAAACGAGTATCCTTCCAAAGAGACTAGTGGCTCCCAAATTCCCCCAAAAGTCCGTTCTGAGAAGAAAGATTTCAGTCAAGTTGGCGAGTAACCGACTATAAACGTTAGAGAACACCTACCAGGGATGCGGTTCGCCGAACTGGCCGCGGGTTATGCAATGGCGTGCTGTAGGGAACCCCGAATTATGGCGTGGCGACATCCGCTGAGAAGTTTGCACATGGAGTCGGGTGTCCCAGGTTACAATGGGAAGTTCGTCTAATCACCCGGGAGTCATCCTTCAAATGCAGCTTTCCATTAATAACCTATCGATGCGCTTCGGCGCCCTCATATCTCCGGCCGTCGTTACGCGATCACCGGGCCGAACGGCGCCGGCAAGTCCACGCTGATGAAGATCCTGACGGGTGAAATCGATCCCGAGAAGGGTTCGGTGATCCGGCCAAAGAGAATGGGAGTCCTGAGACAGGATCAATTTGCCTTTGACGCGTATCGGGTGATCGATACGGTGGTCATGGGGAATGCCGGATTGTGGGAAGCCCTGCAAGAGCGCGAAACCCTCTACGCCAAAGATTCCAACACGCTGACCGATCAAGACGGCATGCGCCTTGGTGAGCTCGAAAGCATTGTCGGTGATGAAGGCGGTTATACGGCGGAAGTCGATGCTGCCATTTTGTTGGACGGCCTGGATATTCCCGAGAGCCTTCACGATCGGAAGATGAGCGAGCTGCAGGGCGGCCAGAAAGTGCGAGTCCTGCTGGCACAGGCGCTGTTCGGCAATCCGGATGTGCTGCTGCTGGACGAGCCCACGAACAACCTCGACCTCGATTCCGTTCATTGGCTTCAGAATCATCTCCGTGCCTATGATGGGTGCCTCATCGTCATTTCGCACGACCGCCATTTTCTGAACGAGATCTGCACGCACACCGCAGACATCGACTATGAGACCGTGATCACCTACACCGGCAGCTACGACGACATGGTGCTCGCGAAGACACAAGTGCGCGCCCGGATCGAAGCCGGCAACGCCCAGCGCGAGAAAAAGATCGAGCAGTTGCAGGACTTCATCGCGCGATTCGCGGCAGGTACCCGGTCGTCACAGGTGCAATCCCGGAAAAAAGAAGTGGAGCGGCTTCAGACAGCGGAGCTCGCGAAATCCAATATTCAGCGTCCGTTCATTCGATTCGACGTTGCGCGACCATCGGGAAGACATCCGCTCGAAATCGAGAAGCTCACGAAGTCGTACGATGGCGCAGCCGGGCAGTTCCGCGTGTTTCACGATTTCATTGCCTCCGTGAGCCGTGGAGAGAAGATCGCCCTGATTGGAAGAAACGGCGCCGGGAAAACCACTCTTCTGAAATCGCTGATTCACAATGCCACGGGGTTTATCGATGCTCCAGACCAGGTATTCCCGATCGATTCCGGAAAGGTGACGTGGGGACACGAAGTCACCGTCGGATACTTCGCGCAGGATCACCGGGAGTCCATCCCTCACCGCGTCAGCGTCATCGAATGGCTGCACAGCTTCGATCCTGGCGCGTCCCAGCAGGAATTGCGTGGGCTGCTGGGCCAGATGCTGTTCAGCGGCGACGATGCGCTCAAACGGACGGAGGTCCTTTCCGGAGGTGAAGCGGCGCGAATCATTTTCTGCCGCCTGATGCTGCAGAAACCCAACTTCCTGGTTTTGGACGAGCCGACCAACCATCTGGATCTGGAATCCATCAACGCCCTGAACATCGCGCTGCAGCGGTATCCCGGCACCTTGCTCCTGGTCACGCACGATCATGACGTGATCGATGAAGTGGCAACCCGAATCTGGAACTTCGAACACGGCCGGATCGAGGATTTCAAGGGCACGTACGCGCAGTTCCTCTCTCAAGCCGAACAACTGGTGTAGGCGCAGGTGCATTCGTGCTGAATCTCGGCTCACTGAACATCTCTCTTCCTGCCATCCAGGCCGCACTTTCCGGGTTCTCCGACCGTCCCATGCGTATGGTCTCGCGCCGCTTCGGCGTGGATTTCGCAATGGCCGAGGTCGTTCTTGACGATCACGTCATTCTGAAAGGGAAGCTGCGCGATCGCATGTTTGAAATAGGCGAGGACGACCATCCCATCGGAGGACAGCTTCTGGGCAGCCGTCCGGAGCAATTGGCCGAGGCCGCAAACGATCTGGTGGAGGGCGGCTACGATCTTGTGGATATCAACTTTGGTTGCCCGGTGAAAAAGGTGCTGGGCCGGTGCCGTGGCGGCTTTCTGCTGAGCGAGCCGGAGACTGCGCTGGCTATTGTGAAAGCCGTAATCTCGTCGGTGAGTGGCCGCCGGCCCGTGACGCTGAAAATGCGCCGAGGCTCTGACGACTCTGCGGAGAGCGAACGCGGCTTCTTCTCAATACTAGACGGTGCGTTCGCGTTGGGAGTGGCATCGGTCACCGTCCACGGACGCACCGTAGAGCAGCGCTACGTCGGGCCTTCCAACTGGAAATTCCTCGCACGAGTAAAACGGCACGTAGGATCATGCACGATCCTCGGTAGCGGTGATTTGTTCACCGCCGAAGCGGTTCACCGCATGATGAGCGAGACCGGCGTGGACGGCGCGAGCGTGGCTCGCGGAGCGATTGGGAATCCGTTCATCTTTCGCGAATGCCGCGCCCTGTTGCAAGGGAGGCGGATCTCACCGCCCTCCGTAGCGGAACAACACGAGGCTATCGAATTCCAGATGGCGGAGTCGTTGGCGTGTTACGATCACGACCACGCTGGACGGATTTTCCGAAAGTTCGGCATCTCCTATGCCGATCTGCACCCAATGCGCGACAAGGTCCGACGGTCCTTCATCGACGCCAAGACGACAGAAGATGTTCTGGACGTCTTGGCTACCTGGTATGACACGACGCGCGAATGGCCGGAAGTAAAGCCGCGGGAAACGGCGAGAGACCTGATCGCCGCCGGCGCGGAGCGGTAGACCGCATCGAGGTGGACTCCGAGCAGATCTTGAAGAACATGGACGCGGATCGCCCGCAGGCCAACACGTCCCACCGGACTATCCGTGCGTGGAAAGGGACCGCGAGCATAAGGTCAACAACGACCGATTCTGATCCTGAAAAAAGTACCGGGAAATGAAACGCTCTTTATTTCAGTGCCCTCAAGGTTCGGAGCTCGGAGCGGGACCATGCCGCAGAGGCACGTCCTT
>WNGK01006082.1_pt1 | contig 23756 bp, 28 predicted proteins | sample 5400601 | NCBI WGS metagenome assembly WNGK01 (sample SAMN13153376, study PRJNA577476) | soil metagenome | isolation source: 60 cm soil or saprolite under Garry oak tree replicate 1 | place: USA:California | collected 2016-06-15
GGCCGTCGCCACCGCGAGACGATTGAAACGCTATGAATTCGTGATCACATTCGCGCCGCTACCCGTTGAGGGCGGCACGGGATCACCGGTCAATCCGCTGGCGATTTTCTAAGCTCTGCACAGCATGTGCGGAACATACATCTGCGCCCGGGCTATGTGCGCAAAAACGGCGCCCCCTACAGTAAGAATGCGGTCGTCACCGAGTACTACGACCTCAACACCATGCCCAACGGTGATCAATGGCTAACCGTGACGACAAAAGTCGACGATCCACTGTATTTCAGCCGGGCCTTACTTAACGAGTTCGGATTTCAAAAAGCTTCGCAACGCCAATGGGTGGAATCCCATCCCGTGCTCGGCAAAGTGAACTAATCAAGCAAGGCGAAGCGGGCGGTGCCGAAGGAAGAGACCCCAAAGGAGTGAATATGGAATACCGCGTTGTGAGCACGAGCGATCACGAGCGGCTGGCCGGCGAAGTAACACGGCTTTTATCTGAGGGCTGGTTGCTTTACGGTGGCGTTGTCGTTACGCCTTTGGAACATGAAGGCGAAGAGCCGAAGCATTACAGCGTATACACTCAGGCTCTCGTGAAAGGGTCACCGATTCAAGTTCAAAACCAGATCATCGGATTTGCCCCTTCCACACACTAATCATCAACACCTTCATTCCTTCCGTGACCACGGACATCAGCCGGCGTCTGGGGATTCCCATACCCGGCGGCCCCGCGAACTGGCGGTCGTTGCTTTTCCCGATAAGGGACTGTTTGAAAGCTTTCGCTAATGGTCGAATTCAGACCTATCGCGAGCTATTCGAGATCGTCCGATAGGCCAGTTTATGCGTACCGTAGCGTGCCATCGGTATCGATGCGGGAAGCGCGCCGTGAAGGCGAAAAGCGCCGACTCCGGTTGCGTATCGTATGGTGTAGCTATTTCTGTAGGCCACTCCTCTCGCTGAGCGACAGGTATTGCCTTTCAGTCAAGACGGCTTCCGCACATCGTGTTCATTGAAGTTGAAATCCTCCCGGATGTCATTGATAGTGATGTGCTCGGTGTCGAGTCAAAGACTCATGAAGACAAGCAAATCCGATCGGCTTCACAAAACAGCGTCCGTAACGTTTGAGACTGTGCGGCAACTTGCGTTATCACTTCCCGGGGTCGAGGAAGGAACGTGTTATGGATCACCTGCGCTTAAGGTGCACGGCAAGCTTTTGTTTTGTATGGCCGTGCACCGCTCTGCCGAAAATAATTCATTGGCCGTTAACAAGATCAACTTTGAGGAAAGAGAAGCGATGGTAGCGGATGATCCGGGTACCTTCTACTTCACGGACCATTACTTGAATTATCCGGTGATTCTGGTTCGGCTATCGAAAGTTCGCCTCGATACGCTTCGGGCTCTGATCGAAACCAGCTGGCGGCGCTCAGCGCCAAAACGTTTGGTCGCGGAGTTCGATCGAGGGCCGCTATTCAGGTAACCTGAAGGCATCGCGAAGGCGACAATGTTGGGTCCGGCCCAATGGCGAAAGTTTGCGGAAACACACCTTGCCCGAATCAAGCGCGAGCTGCGATTTTTCCAGCTCTTATCAAAGGACGAGCGCACGCCCCGGCTTTCGAAATTGCTGCTCGGATTTGCTGTGGCTTATTTATTGACGCCCTTCGACATCATTCCAGACTTCATTCCGGTGCTTGGACAGCTAGATGATCTGATTATTATCCCGGTCTTGGTCTTCATGGCAATGAAGCTCGTTCCCAAAGACGTGATCGCAGATTGTAGAGTTCGAGCGGGGGAGTCTCCCTTTCGCAAGTCCTGCGGGGATCTCCCTTAAGCATATGTCTGCGCTGAAGGGCGCCTTTTGATATCAGGAGTAACAACAAGAACCGACAAGAACCACATGAGAACACTTCCGGCCGCGAAACACTCATCATTGCAGGAAATCCTGCGAAATAGCGACAAACGCGGAACAAGATCTCGCTGATTTATCGGACAACTTTAATTCCGGATGCGGTGGCCAAAGTGTTTGTGAATGGCTCCCTCGTTGCAATGGCTCGGAGGCACGATGGACCCTACGAGTTCGAACGGTCCGCCGAAACAAAAACTGCTGGATCGAGTGCGAACGGCGATTCGGCTTCGGCACTATAGTCCCCGCACGGAGGAGGCATATGTCGGATGGGTTCGCCGGCTTGTGATTTTCCATCAGAAACGTCACCCTGCAGATATGGGCGACGCCGAAGTACGGCAATTCTTGACGTACCTGGCGGAAAAGTTAAAGGTCAGTGCAGCGACGCAGAACCAGGCGCTGAACGCCTTGGTATTCTTGTATCGGGAGGTGCTCCGATTGGATTTAGGGAGTCTGGCGCCTTTCGTTCGTGCAAAGCGTCCGGAAAACCTGCCCGTGGTGCTGACAAAATACGAAGTGCAATCGGTTCTGCGGAACATGGAGGGCGTACCGCGACTCGTTGCGGGCCTAATGTACGGTTCAGGTCTCCGTTTATTGGAATGTTTGACCCTGCGCGTGAAGGATCTCGATTTTGAAAAAATGGAAATCCGGATTCGACGAGCAAAAGGCGGCAAGGACCGCGTGACCATGCTCCCGGCAACATCGAAACAGGACCTGCTGGCGCATCTAGGGAATGCGAAGCGCACCCACGAGAAGGATTTGCTGGAAGGCGCGGGACGCACCGCATTGCCGGACGCGTTGGCCCGCAAGTATCCCAATGCGGATTCGCAGTGGGGATGGCAATTCGTGTTTCCGGCCAGTAGCCGGTATTTCGATAAGGAGGCTGGTATCGAGCGGCGCCACCACATCCATGAAACAGTCATTCAGAAAGCGGTAAGACGCGCTGTCCAACGGGCGGGAATTACGAAACACGCCACCGGACACGTCCTCCGCCATTCATTCGCGACTCATCTGCTTGAGGCTGGCTATGACATCCGAACGGTCCAGGAACTGCTTGGCCATAGTCATGTCAATACAACCATGATTTACACCCACGTGTTGAATCGCGGTCGGCTTGGTGTTCTCAGCCCCGCAGACATAAGCTGACCCCGTTCCAAAGATAGCCCGCTTGCCACTGTCGCTCCTCGCTTCCTTTCGTTTGATTGCCACAAACTTCTGCGTGAACAAAAATCCTTCCCGACAATGCTCCGTAAGATTCAACCGGCCGAAAATGAAATCCAATATGCAGCCGCGGCTGTCCGGGTAGGCCTGAAGACCTCCGCGGCTAATGCATAGGTTGGGCGGCCGAACAGTTCGATTGACTCCCATGGAACCCGCGAGGAGAGCGGAAATGACCAGAAACATAATCGGATCATTGTTACTGCCGATTATGATTGCCAATAGATTTCTTGTGGTGGCGCCATCTGCCCTCGCTGAGCCGTTCAATCTCTTCTCGTCTGTCCAGGGCTCAGCAGACGAAGTCGTCAAGCAGCTCCGCGAACTGCCGACGCCACTACCGGGAATGGCCCGTTCAGACGGCACCATCCCTCGGATAGAACAGCGGCGGCGGGAATTGTACCGTCAACTCAGGCAGCTTGGAGACGATGCACTGCCGGCACTGGCGCGAGGACTCAGTGACCCTGACGTGCGGATCAGGAGGAATGTCGCGCTGGTTCTCAATGTTCTTGCGGGTGGCTGGTTCGATTCGTCGCAGCCAAAAGTGAACATCCGAGTATGCCTACGTGCGCTCGTTGCGGCGCTGAAGGACAGTGACGCCAGCGTGCGCGGGTGGGCGGCGCAGGCGATCGGCGAGATTGGTCCGGACGCAGCAGAGGCCATACCGGCTTTGGTGACCCTGCTGAGAAACGAGGACGAAGGATCGCGTAACAGCGCCTGCATCGCGCTGAGGGGGATCGGCGGGGCTGCGAAGGAGGCGCTGCCCGCACTGCGAGAGGCGCTTTCGGATTCAAGCGCAAACGTGCGAGGGTTTGCTGGGCGGGCCATCGAGAGCTCTGAAGAGCGATAGGGTGGGCGAAAGAATCCTATATTTGGTCCGGCATGGGCAGCTTGACTTAGGTGCTTTCGCCAAGAACCAGTTCACCGCAGGCCTGACAGCGATTGGGCGCGAGCAGGCGCGTTTCACCGCAAAGAGACTGCGCTCACTCGATGTGAGTGCGATCTATTGCAGCACGTTAGGGCGGGCGAGAGAGACTGCTGAAATCATTTCGAAGGAGTTTCCGAAGATTCTGGTGCGACCCAGCAACCTATTGTGGGAGCTTCCAAACCTGGGCCCCGTCGACGACGAAACGTGGCAGGACGTTTTCGCAAAAGCTAAGCGGCGCGGCGAACGGGCGTTCATTAAATATGCCCGCTCCACCCGTCAGAGGCAACGTAACGAGATCTTGATTTCTCATGGGAATCTTATTCGCTATTTCGTCTGTCGAGCACTGGACATTGAACCCGAATCGTGGTCGAGTCTGGGCACCTCTCACTGTGGTATTACAGAGTTGCGTATTACGCCACAAAAGAGTGCTCGAATCATCTGTTACAACGAAACAGGACACTTACCGGCTCGCCTGCGATCCTGAGCGTAGGCCGCCCAACAACGCGATGGAGACCGACGCCCTTCGCGGCAAAGCCGCTCAGGGTTCCCTCGCCGCGCACAAAGCGCGCGGCTTCGGCGCGGCTCATCGCTTGGCCGTTGGGCCGACATGCAACTATGCGACAGATTAGAACAATCAGCGCTATCGCTTTTAGCTTTCTAATCGGTGGCGGCGGTGTTCCTCGTGATTCTCAGACTGAAGCACGCGCTGTGGAAGATTCAACGCAAGCCCACCAGACCGGCACGTCATCCTTTTCGTCTTCATTGGAAAAACCTGACTGCGGACTCAGTGTGAATTCAGTTAACACAACGTTTGCCTTGGCAACACTCTATTCTCGTAATTCTCCCGTACGGCATGTTCTCCTCAGGGAACAGTTCACTCAAAGTGGATGTACTAATTCCGAGGGGTTGACGGGGACAGTAGCCGTCGAAGGTTGGGTCGACAGGTTTGAGGCAGGAAGACTTCCATCGTGGCAGGCACAGGCGGAAGGCCACGAGGGAAAGATCGACGGGGACTTTTATAAGGTGACCAAACGTGGTTGCTGTGGCGCCACTCCCGCATCTGTTTATTTCAACCTTCTGTCCGGAAAAAGGGTCTTCGAGTCAACCGTTGAGCTCATTCGCATCAACGTTCCGAACACAGGCAATTCCCGATACGTTGCGTTTTTGGACACATGGTCCATCTCGAAGCCCGATGAAGCAAAGACCAATTCGGGTATCGTGGGTGCTCTGGAGTATGGGTCCGCCGCAGGTCCCCCGGAACGAGTCATATTGAGGTTGAAGACGATGAATCCCTTCAGCATTGAAGATTTGTCTGCTGCGGCGGTGGAAGAACCAGCGAAGTACTCAAAAAACTTGGAACTCCGGTCCGCCAATGGCGCCGAGAACCGTTCCGTCATTGGCGGCTTCAAGCTCCGTATAAAGTTAGTTGAGGTGGGTAACGATGGCGGGAGCCAACAATAGTGGTACCGGTCTCGGCCGATCGGCTGGATCTGGATCATGCGGAAGCCGCGGACGGGATAGAGTTTCGCAGGATCCAGACAAATTGAAGCGGCCCAACCTGCCGCTGCAGCCGGCCGCTGAAAAACGCGGCGGCTGAGCGGCAGGCCGTTAGACAGCCTAAAATGGTTGGCGGAGAGTGCATGCGACGATTCGTATGTTGGCTCGCTCCGGTTTGGACAATGGCGGCGTCAGTGTATTTGCTCTTTGGACCGACCTACACAACGGTTCGTGAATCGGTCGCAGTTGGTCCGGATGGAACAAATATTCGGACCGGTGTAATAAGTAAGTCTCAGTCGCGTTTCGAAATGCAAGGTTGGGCGGCTGCTATGCCGCTACTGATTCCAGTTATGGTGTCCGTGCTCCCGTTGTTCGGACAAAGCAGCCGTGGACGGCAACTTCTGAGTCTGGCCGCGGCTGTAATACTCACGATGTTTTGTTTGCTGTTGATCGTTTCGATCGGGATCTTTTACACGCCGGGCGTAATCGCACTCATTATTCAAGTGTGGCAACAAAAGACGCTTCGATCGGCTGTCTAACACCACGATGCAGCCGCCAATCGGCGCATCGGTTTCGCTTAACGAAAGGTGAAGCTCGCGCCGCTTTCGGCTGATCGTGAGGCCGTTAGCCAGATTCCCAGTCCTGGGGTGCGCCCAAGCTATAATGAATCAGGATTACGTTATGACGAAGTCAGTCGAGCAACTCTTGAAGTCATTCGAGCAGCTTCCAGAAGCGGAGAAACGGGAACTGGCGTCCGAAATCATCAAGCGTTCTCTCGCCCTGGACCTTCCGGAACTATCCGACGAATCGTTAATACTCGCTGCTGACCAGATCTTCCTCCAGTTAGACAAAGAAGAATCCATCCATGATTGAGCCTCGCCGCGGCGAAGTCTGGATGGTTGACCTCGGAATGGCAGCCAAAGTACGTCCGCCGCCTGGTTGTTGCTTGTCGATAGTTGACATTTGCGCGGTTTGCGGCTGATCGTGAAACCGTTAGACGTCGCGAATGAACTCACGAGGCGAACGTAATAATGAGCGTCGAGAGAAGAAGTGCATTCCGCGTGTCGTTCGTCACGGGCGGGCCCGAACTGGGGATTGCGCCAGTGTCGAAGATTCTCGCTCGGGTTCAGTCGGGTCCAGTCTGGGACGTGGCCTCAATCGCGCCCGTCGATGAATCGTTTCCTCGACTTCACATCGAGTGGCACGGAGGGAATGGATTCGTCATTCAGTGCTACGAGGACGAATACTCTTGGAGCGACTTTCTTCTGGCTTGCCCCCGTTGTGGGCCTCCCGCGGTTGAAATCAACCTCGGGGGCCAAGCACTCGAACGATGGCCGCAGGAATTGTTCGTTCCTGAGAACCTCGCATACCGAGCGGTGGAGTACTTTCTAAACTCCGGGAAACAGGATCCGGCCTTGCACTGGGTTAGAATCGATGCCTTTCCTCGGGAGACGATTTGGGAAGGCCGCGAAGGTAGAGAGGCCTGGGAACGTGCGAATCGCCCTACGAACCGCGACGTCTAACAAGGCGATGAACCCGTCGCCACAGATTCCGGCACCGCTGCGGCTGCCTGGAGCGGCCGCGGATGTGCTACGCAAGAAACATTCGGCTGGCGGCGCGGGTTATCGCCAAGCCGTTGGGCCGACAAGGAACGATGGAGCTACGCGCACTTGAACTAGCGTGGATAAAAGGTCGCGAGGATGATCCAGCAGACCAGTGTGCTCATGGGAGGATACTGTTTCAAGTTGCCAACGCCATTTTCGTCCGACCCGAGGACGGGATCTGGACCGTGAGTGCAGCCGGTCTGTTTCTGCTGCGGACTCTCGAACACGATCACACTGCCGAAAATCCCGTGTCGGAATTCAATTTCCTAATTCCACATTGCGGCAACGATGCTTGGAAAAACAAAGGTAGCCGATTTAACGTGGTCTGCATGGGGTGCAATCAGGGGCGGAATCCTGAAGTTACCTATCGACACAACAAGATCTTAGTTCGCACCGAACAGGAACAATATGAATTCGTGATCACATTCGCGCCGCTACCCGTTGAGGGCGGCACGGGATCAACGGTCAATCCGCTGGCGATTTTCTAGGCTCTGCAAAGGATGTGCGGAACATACATCTGATCGGATCGAGATAGCGCGCACAGCGTACCGTGGCTGAGCAGTTTCGAGTGCCACCTGGAATCGACAGACTTAAGGTCTCGTTCGAGAAGGGGCCTCTTATTTTTTCTTTCCTATGGGTCTTCTTTTACAAAAGTATCGCCGTTCTGCCAATCATCGTAATAGGAACTGCCCAGTAAGATACGAATGCCCAGGTTGCCCCCCAATCAAGAATGATCCCAACTTGGAGCGTCTGCAATCTTGGGATACCGAAAAAAAGGCTCTTTTGTTTGATGGTATTGCAGTCCAGTCCTGGAGCTAGCCTCTTTTGCCACTGGGTGAGTTCGAAAGGCCTCTCTCGCCCGGCAGGGAGTACCGCCTTGCCAACGAAATTGCAGTCGAAGCTCGAGTCGTCGAGACGTCGCAGGCGAGTATTCGGCACCCTTCTCGGCATCATATTAATGTTGCCGCTTGCCTGCAATCGAGACACCTGTAACGGCGGCTTAAACATGTCGTCACCCCACCTTGATGGCGGCATCTATACCGATGCGGGCCTACCCGCCGTGAGACTTTCGTGGTCCCCGGGAACTGAGCGCGGCGCCCTTTTGCTCGAGGCATACTTTGCGGAGGTTTCCTTGAGTGAGGGTTACGGAGAAGACGATGATCTGTTAAGCTCCGTGAGATTCATGGCACCGCGTACTCTCATCGTCCAATTTACATCAGCCTTCACGGACCGCGCCCGAGGCAAAACCGTAACCTTCGCCCTGAGGTTTCCAGATCGCAGAACGAGTATTTCGTGCAGGCACCGCGGGATGTCGGACAAGTACATTCTGAAAGTCCAAATGACATTTGACGATACAGGCATGTTGAGATCGTCAAACTTGACGGAGTTTCCGGTACTCGGCGCGATATAGCCCGCAGGATTCAAACGCGTATCAGATGTCGTCCCGTCAGGCATCTGGCTCCCAAAGCCGCTTGCGGAAGTATTCACGCCAACCCTCGGGGAGAGCCGGTAACTCGGCCGCCCGGCGCAGAAGATCCTGGTTCGTAGCGTCCGCGGTGTACAAGCCGACAATGTCGGCCACGGTGATTGCAGGGTCGTTGCGAGCAACCAGCGTGACAACGTTGCTGGCCGCGACTTCGCCCTCCTTAGCCACTGCCAGATAGAAACCGGTTCGGCCACTGTGCAGGAAGCGCTTCACCATGTCCGGCCGGTCGAAACGGACCTCGAGCTTGAAGCAAGGCATGCGCGGCTGCGTAACGACGAACTCGGCGGAACCGGCCTCGAGCTTGTCCCCGATTCGAACAGTGTCTTCGAGCAGACCCTCAGTCGTGAAGTTCTCGCCGAAGACGCCCCAGGGAAGATCGACACCGGGAAGTTGCTCGCGCCAGAATTTGTAGTGCTCCGCCGGATACACGTAGACGGCCTTGTCGACGCCACCGTGCACGGTCAGATCGGACTGCTGGTCGCCGTCTACGTTGAGCCGCTCAACCCGGACAGGGCCCGTGACTGGCACCTTGAAGATGGACGTCCGAACAGTCTTTCCGCGCCATTGGATCTCACGCGGAAGCCCAACGTTGACCGACACGATCTTCATTTCGGCCTGGTGTTCAGACATGGGGTGGGGATGGCTAACCCTCGATCGTGTAGATCTCCCGTCGTCCGGAGTCCACGAGATCGTGGTAGCCTTTCATGATATTTTCTAACTCCTTCATTTCCTCCGAACCCTGTCCCATCGCCATGAACGCCTCCAGACTCGGCACTTCCATCTCCGACACCACGGTCCAGTACCGCTCGGCGCTCAGGTCCGTCATGATGCGCATTTTCCCCCTGCCTTTTTTTTCGCTGAGCTTCGCCATCGCGAGAAACTTCTCGACCATGGGGCGGACCTTGCCGGGTTTGCAATACATGATGTCGCGGATGAGTAACATGATGTCTCCCTTCCAGGCGTCTTGCGCAATAATTTCGCGCTTGCGCGCGCGGACTTGGAAATAGGCAACCAACATATATGATAGGTGAATTTTTGAGTGTACCTCTTCGATTGTTCAGAGAAATGATTTCCGAAGAAGTTCTTTTCCTCTCCGTAATAGAACGTGTGAAGCAGTAGAATCTTTTCGAAATGCGGAGGTAGTGCGATGAGATCGAAGGGACTGAACCGTCGTGATTTTTTGGGCCGCAGTTCGGGGCTGGTCGGGGCTGCCGTCCTGCCGGAGGCTTCTCGATTCCAAGGGCCGTTCCGCGCGCGGGTGCAGGAAAGAAGTACCACCATCCGAAGACCGGAGCGCTACGAGGACACGTTCATTTTTGATCGAAAGCCGTTTATGTGGCCGGGAGGAAAAACGCTCGCGATATGGATCATTCCGAACGTCGAAGTTTGGCAATTTGACTCGCCGGCGGGCGCGGCCATATCGCCCAATACGAATAACCGGGTCCCAGACGTCATTAATTACTCCTGGCGAGATTACGGCATCCGGGTGGGGCTGTGGAGAATTGCGGAGGTGCTCGATGCCGCAGGGGTCCGGGCGACAGTGGCGCTGAACGCAAGGGTCTGCGACGTGTTTCCGAAAGCCGTCGAAGAGATGAAGAGACGGGGCTGGGAATTCATGGGCCACGGAATCACCAACAGCTGGAACCTGGCGAATGTCCCTCTGGGCGAAGAACGCGAAGTGATTCAGAGCACGCTGCGGACAATCGAGCAAGCGACTGGGAAGCGGCCGCGCGGCTGGCTCGGGCCCGGACTGACGGAAACTTTCAATACCCTCGATCTCCTCGCCGAAGAAGGAGTCATGTATGTCGGAGATTGGAACAGCGACGATCAGCCATTCCCAATGAAGGTGAAGAAGGGAAAGCTTTTTGCGGTTCCCTACGGTATGGACATCAACGACATGTCACTCATCAACCGGCTGGGCTATACCGGCGAGCAATACCTCCAGGCGCTGACGGACCAGTTCGACACTCTCTATGCCGACAGCCAGAAAACCGCGCGAGTCATGGGGATTCCGCTCCATCCGTTCCTGACGGGACAGCCCTGGCGCACTCCGTACCTGAAAAAAGCGATTGCGCATTTCCACGAGCACGACCGGGTCTGGTTCGCAACCGGAAGTGAGATTGCGGAAGCCTATCAGCAGATTCAATCGTAGCCAACAAGACGGACCGGCGGGTGGTGACTCCGTTTGGATATTGCGAAGCGGAGCCTCGCCTACTTCTTGATGACGACTTTCCAGATCATCCCACCGGGTGCACCGGTATCTGCCAGGTATAATGCGCCGGTTCCGCTGTCCCTCGTGGCCTGGTGCGCCTCGACCTGCAGACCCCCGATCCTGTCGATTACTTTTCCATCCTTCACGGTGATGAGCTGATGACCGTTGGTATCCCCGACGTAGAACGTGTCGTTGTCGTCCATCGTGAATCCGGACCCCATGGTGAGGTGGAGACCGCCCCACTCTTCAATAAATTTTCCATTCTGATCCCAGACTTGAATGCGCGGGTCGTCGTCGTGACGGTCCAGGACAATCAGGCGGCCTTTCGAGTCCATCTGGACTCCATGTACGGCATCGAATCGGCCCGGCTCTTTCCCCTTGATGCCGCCAATGATCTTGATGAACTTTCCATCCTTCGAGAATTCGACGATGCGATGATTCTCGTAACCATCCGCGACGAAGATATCGCCGTTGGGAGCAACGAAAACGTCACTCGCGCGATTAAAGGAAGTCTTCGAGGTGTCGTCGCCCTTGACGCCTTTCGTTCCGATAGACATGAGCTGCTTTCCGTCCATCGTGAACTTATATACCATCTGGCCATTTCTGTCGCCGATCCAGACGAACCCGAACCGGTCGACATCGATGTTGTGTGTGTCGACGAAAAGACCCGTGCCCCAGGAGTTCACGAGTTTTCCCTCACGGTCGTAAATAAGGACCGGCGGATCGGAGCGTCTCAACACGAGAATCGATCCCTTGCCATCGGCAGCTACCGATACGGTGTCTCTGGCGGCCCCCGTTGCATTCGGGAAGGGCGCGCCAAATTTTGTGATCTCGTATTTGTATTTCGGAGTCTGGGCAAGAGCGTCCGAAACCAGAGCGAAGACGACGACTGTCCACAGGCCCGCAACAACGACGAAAAGTGTGAGCAACTTTCTCATAGATTCCCTCGATCTGAAAATTCGCATTTTGGGCTAATTTGCCGACAATAGTAGGTTTCGCTAAATGGAGGTGTCAACTCATTCCTAGTTGACACCTAAAGTAGCAGCGCTCAATAATCGCGATAAATCAGCCCAGCGCGGACAGAGTGCTCTGCGCGCCGATGAACGCGAGTCTCGTCAATAAAAGAGGCGGTTATGAAGCGATACTTTTTGATGATCGTTGCGATGTTCTTGCTGCTGGTCGGCCAGGCTGGAGCCCAACGTGGCGGACGAACCGATTGGAATTTGAGGGCGCCATGGGGCGCAACGCGGCAGGATGCCACTCATAATCCGAAAACTCCTTTCAAGATTTTCGACAACGCTTACTATGTCGGCCTCCAGACTGTGTGCGCGTATCTGATTACTACAAACAGCGGGCTGGTCCTGATTGACACGACGTACGCTGACACCGCCGATGCCGTCCTGAACAGCGTTCGCACGCTGGGTTTCAATCCGGCCGATATCAAGTACGTCTTCGTCACGCACTCGCATACGGATCACCTGGGCGGCGCCGGCAAGATCAAGCAAGTGACCCGCGCGCAGGTCGGAATGTCGGCTGAAGATTGGGCTGTCATCGAGCAGCCGCAGGGACGCGGTCTGGGCCAGCAGAATACCGGACCCGTCATCGCGCGAGATCTCGTCCTCAAGGATGGTCAGACGATCACGCTCGGAGAGGCCACGTTCAAGTTCTACGTGACCCCGGGCCACACGCCTGGCGCGACATCGATCGAATATCAGGTTCGCGATGGCGGCAAAACATATCGCGCGTTGAGTCCGGGCGGCCTCGGCATGCAGTTCGGTCCCGCCGAAACACCAACGTTCCTCAAAAGTGTTGAGCGTCTCAAGCAGTTGGGTCCGTGGGACGTCATGCTGTCGAACCATCCATGGCTGATGCCGCGTACCAGCCGTACTGGGACCGGCGAAAATCAACGAATGGTTCGACGCAGTGATAAAGGTGACGAAGGAAAAACTCGCCGCCGGCGAATAGATTCTTCTGTTCTGCGTATTCGTGACTCCGAGGTGCCTGGGGTTCACGAACGATTGCGTCGCGTGAAATAAACTCCCCTCCTTGGCAAAGGAGGGGTGGACGCGCCATCAAGAAATATCCCCGGTCCTTTGAAGGCGCGGACGGGGTGGTTCGTTCAACTCCAAAACAATTTCTCTTGAACGAACCACCCCGTCCGCGCCCGTTAAGGTGGCTTCGCGATATTTTTCCTAATGGGCGCAGCCACCCCTCCTTTCCCAAGGAGGGGACTTCGCTTCAAATGCGTATACTTCCAGGCTGAAGGCCGTGGCTATGTTTTGTGACGCCGCTCTGCGGCTGAAGGCAGGTGCACTTCGGATGGAACGACTTTCATTACCGGGGCTCGACCCGGGCGGGGGTAGATGTTGGAGGTTGGGCTCCCAACTTCAGAAGCAGATCCATGGTGCCCTTATAAACCCTGCTCGCACTATCCCCGCCCCGAGGAGCGAGGCCTGCCGCCACTGCCAGCGGACTATATCCGCCGCGGTCTTTCGCGTTCAAGTTGGCACCCTTCTCGACGAGGAATTGGATTAACGCGTTCGCTCCAATACCGGCCGCGCCATGCAATGCCGTCCGTCCCTTGTCGTTTGCGGCATTGATGCTGTCTCCAAGCATCAGTGCCAGCTTTGCAGCTTCCAGGGCGTTGGCATCCTCCTCTTTGTTTTCTCGCTCATCAACTCGGCCCACTCCTGCAACCATCATCAAAGCGGTGGACCCATCTTTGGACTTGATATGCGGATCGGCGGCTCCGCCCAACAGGATGCGCATGAGATCAGTGTCGGCGGCCGCGGCCGCTAATAGAAACGGTGTCACTCCGACGAGACTCGCTTGTAGCGCATAAGGCGATCGCGAATAAGGCGGAAAATCTTTCGCGATCTGCACGTTCGGATTTGCTCCGTGCGCGAGAAGTGCCTTCACCAATTCCCGCATATTGGGCGGCACCTCGTGGAAAGGTCTGAAAACAATTGAAACCGAATCGATGGCTGCGATTCCTCGCGGCACGGCGTAATGCAAAGCAGTAACCCCGTACGCGTCCGCTGCATTCGGGCCTGCTCCATTCTCCAGCAGAAAAATCGCGAATTCTTGCCGGCCGCTGGCGGCCGCCACTACCAAAGCGGTTCCGTTCTCCGGAGTTGCCTCGTTAACATCCGCTCCAGCCGCCAGCAAAATCCGTGCGGAGGCCACATCCCCCTGCTGGCTCGCAAACAGCAACGCCGTGAAACCGCCCTTCGAACGTGCGCGAACATCCGCTCCGCGCTCAATCAGCGCCCGTACGACTTCCGGATGTTTCTCGGCAACTGCCCTCATCAGAGCGGTGTGCCCCTGCTGGGTCTCTTTCGCATTTGGATCGGCCCCGTGGGACAGCAACCATTTCACCGTTTCCACGTTTCCCGTGCGCGCACACACCATGAGCGGCGTTTCCCCGGTCCACTGGGCCGCGTTGGGATCCGCTCCGGCCTTCAATAGCCTCTCGACCATGGGAGCACTTCGATTCGTGCAAGCCAGCGACAGGGGAGTCACTCCATAGTCATTGGCCATGTTTACTTTGGCGCCCGCGCGAATCAGAAGGTCCGCTGTTTCCAAATCGTCCCTGTTGGCGGCCCACGCCAGGGCCGTAGTTCCGTCCGGTTGGGCAGCATTTACATTGACATGTTGTTCCATGAGAGAACGCACTGCCGCACGATCTCTGTTCTTCACGGCATCCACAAGCCCAAGATCGTCTGCGGCAGCAGCAACGCTGGCCACGCCTAGCAGAGCCACTATCGCCCAACCCATCCAAGTTTTAGTTTTTAAGCCCATGCTGCTTTACACGGCGAGGAGATCGAGCTTGCCAGTGCTGTCGCCGAAGTTCTCCACGGGAATCCCCAATTTGTCCAGCAAGGTCAGGTGCAGATTGGAGAGCGGCGGACCTTTCGGATAGCGAATATGACGCCCACCCTTGAAATAGCTCGCCCCGCCCACCAACACAAGAGGCAGATTGACGACGGAATGCCCGTTGCCTTCACTGATGCCGCACCCGTAGTTGATGACCATATGATCCAACAGGGAGCCATCTCCATCAGGTGTCGATCGGAGCTTTTCCAGATAGTAGGCAAACATCTTCGCTTGCAGGGCTTCAATCCGGACCACCTTCTCTATTTTCTGGGGATCTCCGGCGTGATGGGTCAGCGGGTGGTGTGCGTCGGGAATTCCGATTTCCGGGTAAGGTCGATCCGTCTTTTCGCGGCCGACCATGAAAGTAATCATCCGCGTGAGATCGGCCTGGAAGGCCAGAACCTGCAAGTCAAACATCAATCTGGCGTGTTCCTGGAATGTGGCGGGGACGCCGGAAGGTCGCGCCAACGATGGCAAATCTCGGGAGCTTTCCTGTTCCGCGATCTGGATGCGACGCTCAATATCACGAATGGAGTCGAGATACTCGGAAATCTTGGCACGATCGCCCGGACCTAGCCCCCGGATAAGGTCAGCCGTAGCCTCGCTCAATGAATCGAGGATGCTGTTGTTCCTCCGCTGAATGGCTCTCCGTTCTGCGGATTCCGTGCTTCCGACGTCGCCGAACAGGCGTTCGAATGCCCTACGCGGATTGTTTTCCATTGGTATCGGCGTCGTTGGACTTCGCCAACAGAGCGTATTGATGTAGGCGCAACTCCAGCCTTTTTCACAGGCCCCTAAGATCCCGGCGGAATCTAAACTGACTTCGAGCGATGCCAGTTGCGTGTACTTGCCGAACTCCTTCGCAACGATCTGATCCAGTGAAATTCCGTTGCGAATGTCGGCGCCATCGGTCCATTTCGGATGAACGCCCGTCAGGTACGCGCCACAGGGGCGCTCGTGCACGCCGACTTCCTCACCTGGAAAATGCTTAGCGATATTCAGAGTTAAACCCGTTACAACGAGTAGGCGGTCACGGAACGGGGCGAAAGGCTCTAGAAGAAGAGGCAACTCAAAACCGGTACCATCCGTCTTCGGTGTCCATTGTTCCATGATTCTACCGTTGGGAACGTAGACAATGGAAAAGCGCTTCACCGGTTTGTCCGGAGCGGCGAGCGCAGGAATCATTCCATCCAATAGTGGTAAGGCGAGCGTCACTCCGGCGCCTCGGATAAATGTGCGGCGCGGGATGGCTTTCTTGAAAATCATCATCATTTTATCGTTGCGCCCTTTCTTGAGGCTGCGCGCTATCGCGCTTGCGCTTCGCGTCGGGCTTACATTCACGACTGCGCCCTTGCGGGCTTGTGCTTCGCGCGCTCCGCTCATCGCTTGATCGTTGCGCCCTGTCGGGCTTACATTCGCTCCGCTCATGGCTTTTGCGACCTCCTCATCTGAAACGGCATGCTTTTGGCGGTAGCCAGGATTAATGACGACCAGCAATACTCTTGTCGTGCGGCTTCCCGCACAATCTTGCGAATGGCTGGAACATCATAGTCCTCGACTCCCCGGCCCAAAGCGTAGACCAGCATTCTTTCCGCGAACGCAGTGACAAACTCTTCGGGCCGGCTCAGCAACACGTTTCGAAGGCCGGACGGGCCCTCAAGTTGTGTGCCGTCGGGAAGTATACCCGACGAATCGACAGGGGTGCCGGCGTCAGCCGTCCGCCATCGGCCGATGGCATCAAAGTTTTCGAGCGCGAACCCTAAAGGATCTATTGCCGCATGGCAACTCGCGCAGCCCGGATTCTTGCGATGCTTCTCCATGAGTTGGCGCAACGGCAGTGAGTTGCCATCGGTTCCGGTGTCTTCCAAACTCGGAACATTAGGCGGCGGGGGTGGTGGTGGCGCGCCGAGCATGTTCTCCAGCAGCCACTTGCCCCGCAAAACTACGGACGTTCGGTTGGCATACGAGGTTACCGTCAGGAGACTGCCATGACCCAGGAGCCCACGGCGCGCATCCAATTCCGGGCCGAGCGTCACCCGCCGAAAGTGGCTGCCGTAAACGTCCGGAATTCCATAATGACGAGCCAGACGTTCGTTAAGAAACGTATAGTTGGCATCCAATAATCTCAATACGCTCTGATTCTCGCGCAGCGTGCTTTCGAGAAAAAGCTCCGTCTCCTGCTGGAATGCTTGACGCAAGTTCTCATCGAATTCGGGAAACAACTTCGGATCGGGCGTCTTCGAGCCGATATTGCGCAGGTAAAGCCACTGCGAAGCGAAATTGGTCACCAGGCTTCTGGAGCGGGGGTCGCCAAGCATGCGACGCACTTGCTGCTCGAATATCGCAGGATCCTTAAGCTCTCCGCTTTCGGCTAAATTTAAAAGTGCATCATCCGGTATGCTGCTCCACAAGAAAAACGACAAACGGGAGGCCAGTTCCAGATCACTAATGCGGTATGTCGTATCCGGAGGTACGTCTGCCGGGTCGCGCTCAATGCGGAACAGGAACTCGGGACCGACCAGTATTCTTTGAAGAGCCGCCTGAATTCCTGCTTCAAAGCCCCCTTCGCTTCGGCCGACTTCATAAACGCGCAGCAACGTTCGTACATCTTTATCCGTCGAGGGCCGGCGATACGCGCGACGTGCTAGCGTCGAGAGAATCTTCCTGGCGCAGGCCTCTTCGTCTGCGATGCCAGTGGGGCGGCAGACAAAAATCTTCTGCCGGCCAGGTGTGTCCGCCACGCCTGTGACGTCATACGGCCCACTGATGACGACATTGTCGATATACGGGTTACCGCCCTTGTACTGAACCAGCTGAAACTGCGTCATAGGCGGCTGGAATACACCTTCAGGCATTGCGTTCTTATTCAAGAAAGTCACGGCAACCAACCGCTGGCCTGCCTTCGCCCGAAAGCGCACTTCCAGGTGTTCCTCAACTCCGCCGTGTTCGTATGTCTCGCTTGTGGGATCCCCGACTCGAGCGGCCTGTGAAAAAACCGGTCCTGGTTCACCCTTGAGTTCAGCTCCGCCGCCGACTGTCAGCAGCTTGATTCTTTCGCCATCCAGCCGGAAGTCGAGTTGATGTAGTTCGGCGAGTCCTCGAATGTAATCCCTTGAATTCCTTTGAAGGAACACCCGAATGGTGTACTCGCCATCGGCCGGAAAGTAATACCGAATCGCGATTCCGCCACGAGACCCAAACGGCAGATCATCGCTCATGCGATCATCTTGCGTGAGGAACTTGGGGATTTCATACGTCTCGGAAAATGGACGGATCTCCGGCTCTCCCACGGCCATACGACCGATCGTGCGTGCAGCGGACATGTACCTCTCCAGCAAGACCGGCGTTACGGAGAGGGCGTCCCCTATGTTGTCGAATCCATGGTCCACTTCGTCGACAGGGAGCAGCGATTCACCGTCGATGTCGATCGCAAGCAAGTCCCGAATCGCATTGGTATACTCGGCGCGATTGAGGCGATGAATCGCCGGCCGGCCTGGGTTAGGTTTGGCTGCGGACGCACGGTCGAGTTCGTTTTCCAGGTGAGTGATCAGGAAGTTATAGCTGGACGCGTCCGGCCGGGGTTTGCCTGCAGGAGGCATCGCGCGCGTCCGAAGCTTGTGCACTACTTTTTCCCACATCGCCGCGTCTTCGGCGACTTTCTCGAGATCCATTTTGTCGAGCATCAACCCTGCTGTCGCTGACTTTTGGTTGTGGCACGTGACGCAATATGTATCCAGAAGTGCACGGTTTGCTGAGGCGGATTGCCCAACGGATTTCGCGGACGTCGGAATTGTATTTTGGGACTGCAGACTTGCAGCCGGCGCGTAGCTCGCCAACACCATTCCAGTCCAAATCACGATTCTTCGGAGCACGAAATCTCCAACAAAAATGGCGTTGCGGAGCGATGTAAAAGCAGCAGGTAACTCGTGCCCAACATAGGTTCTCAAGCGCAGCAGGGTCAAGCAAAAAATGACGTTAGTGTCAACGCCGGTTGAATTTCGAGCGCGTAGCCGCGGGCTTTAGCCTGTGAAGTATACACATTTCGTTGCCGAACGTGGTGGGTTGAAGCCAAGTCCCCTCCTTGGCAAAGACTTGGCAAAGGAGGGGAGGCTGCGCCATCAAAAGCTGCGAAGCCACCGAGTCCGGCGCAGACGGGGTGGTTGGTTCAAAAAAATTGTTTAGCAGTTTTGAACCAACCACCCCGTCCGCGCCTTTCAAAGGAACGGGGATATTTCTTGATGGCGCGTCCACCCCTCCTTTGCCAAGGAGGGGAGTCTGCTCCGCCCCAGCGTTCAGCAGGCCGCTATTTTTCCTAACAGCGACACTGCACAGGGTGTAAACTCTCCGTCTTTTAACGCAAGGAGGTCCGTATGGAAGCTGTCATTTCCGATCTGTTGAAACGCTTCGAGACAGGCACGCTCACGCGCCGGGAATTGGTTCAGGGTCTGGCGATGCTGGCTGCGGCGAGCAGCACGTCATCCGCGGCTGGGTCTCAAGAAGCCGGATTCAAAGTCGCGAAGATCGACCACGTCAGCATTCAGGTCAGCGATTTGCCGCGTTCAATCGCTTTCTATCAAAATTTGTTCGGTCTGTCTGTGGTGAGCGAGGATAAGCCCAACGAAATCGTGCGACTCGGGATGACGAAAACCCTCGTCTCCCTCCACCACAAGAGCCCAACCGGCCTGGTGGATCACTTCGCGATCGGGGTCGACTCGTTCAACAAGGAGTCCATCACACGGTACCTGAAGCAGCGTGGGGCAAATCCGGAAGAGAACATTGACGCTGGGTTTCATGTCAAGGATCCCCAGGGGATCGGCGTTCAGATTGTTCAGGCCTGACCGATACATCGGAGACTGCACGCATTGGCTAACAGCCAGAGTCGGTATTGCACTGGCCGCAGCCAAGTCCTCTCGGGAGAGGGTGCCGCGAAGCAGCGGGTGAGGGCTAACAGAGAAGTACCCTCTCCCAGAGGGCCCAGAGGGAGAGGGGCCCGCCAGTCCTCGGCATAGTTCCGCAAAATCTGGTGAGAAATGCCGACTACTTCTTTTTTATAACCTGCTTAATAAACCCTCCGGGTGCATCCGGTTTGTTCGCTGCATTGCCTCCCGCCCTCGGCTGCGTGACGGGATCGACCATGTATAACACGCCGGTTCCCGGATCCAGTGCGAGGTTGTGCGGCCGGGCTTGTAAACTACCGATCACATCGGCTGGTCTTCCGTTCTTAAAGATCGTGATCGAATTGGCATCCGTATCCGCGATGTAGACGGTGTCGTCTGCGGCGATAGCGATTCCGGTCGGCTGCCTCCCGCCGAGTTTCCACTGCTCAATAAACGTTCCGTTCTGATCGAGAACCTGAACGCGCGCGTTGTGCGCTTCCATTTGCTGGTCAAGAACGAGCAAGCGGCCTTTCGAGTCGATAGCGAGGGCATGAGGATGATCGAACTGGCCAGGTTGTGATCCCTTGGTGCCGCCGATGATCTTGATGAACTTTCCATCCTTTGAGAAGTGCACGACGCGGGAGTTGTTGTCACCGTCCGACACGAAGATATCACCGTTGCGGGCAATGGCGACGTCAGTAGGGAGGTTGAACGCATCCGTCGAGCTGTTGTTGCCGGCCACGCCCTTCTTTCCAAGCGTCATAAGCTGCCTTCCGTCCATTGTGTACTTGTAAACCATCTGGTCTTTCCTGTCCGTGAGCCAAAGGAATCCTTCATGGTCGAAATCGATGCTGTGTCCATCGGGAAACAAACCGTCACCCCAGGTTTTCTGGAGTTCTCCCGCACGGTTGAAAACGAGGACCGGCGGCTGGGAGGCCCTGAATATGAGGATCGATCCCTTGCCATCGACGGCAACCGACCGTGGCAAGTTCCACACGTCTTGTCCGCGGGGAGGCGCACCAAAGAACGTGACCTCGTATTTACTATTCGTGGTCTGGGCAAAAGCGGCCGCAACCAGAGCGAACACAGCCAAAATCATGAAAACGTATTCTTTCACGCAGACCTTCCCTCAGTTTGTACAGGTCGGAGCGACCGCTTCCAGCCAGGTGACACTCAGGCCGTCGCCTATGTCATCGTTTCTGAGCAGATAACCCTTGGCATGCAGCTTGTGGCCCACGTGGGGTTCGGGAAGGAAACCGGGGCGCAAAGAATCGACGTATACCAGCCGGAATGTGCCGGTCCCTAGCGGCCTGGCCGCAGAAGCCTGCAATTCCGCAGCTGTCGCTCCTTCCTGATTCCGGGTCCGGACCGGGGCGGTAACGTTTGTCAACGTCCACAGAGCGTTGGAACCCTGAGCCAAACAGCCGACCACCTCGATGAGCGCGAATTCCGGTATTGGAGCAGGACCGTCCTTTCCGACGATCTGGATGCTGCCGAGCGCATCCGTACTCAGTTCCTCCGAACCGGCTGGAAACATGTTTACCGCGAGGATGTGGGCCACGATATCGACATAGGTTTTCTCGCTGAGGCTTGAACGAGCGCGCTGTGGCATATTGGTCTGGATGAAAGTGAACAAGCTCTTCACGCTGTCCTCTCGCCACTTGTCCATAAATTCCTGACCTTTAAGCGCCGGCCCAGCCATGCCCCGAAGGTCGTCCGCGTGGCACGATACGCAATGAACCGCGTAAGCATCTCTGCCGCGCTCTGCTTGAACCGCGGTGAACACGCCATCCCAAACGGTCTTGCGGTTCTCGTTTCCCTTTTGCGCCACCGCGGCCTGCACGGCCGCTGAGGCAAACCCGCCGGCCAGCGCTAGCGTCAGCGCTACGGCGGGAATGAGTAATATCGCGAGCTTCTTACCCATACTCACCTCCCTTTTGGCTAGTTCGATCCATTTCTCAGCCACGCCAATTGGGCCTCCATGCATTCGGTCATCACGGTTACATAGTTCTCGATGAATTCCTTGCTGACGAAGGGATGAGGAGCACCCGGTTTGCGGAATCTCAAAGCGGTCAGCTTATCGAATGTTTTATCGTGCTGCGGATGGATCGACAGAAACACATCAGCTCCAGCTTTCTGTGCAATATCGTGAAACCGCTTAATCGATGCGATCCAGGTTCGCATGGCTGTGGCCATATCCGGGAAATATGGGACTCCGTAATCCGCCATCTCCGCCCCCCTGCCGCCCAGAATGTATCCGAGATGCCGTTGGTTTCCGTCCTTAAGTGGGACGAGGGTTGAGAGCGTTCCCGGCGTGTGTCCGGGAGTTACATAGAGCGTTAGGGTCGTATCCCCGAGCGTCAGTTTCATACCGTCCGTGGCCACCATGTCTTTTCTCGGCTTGAGCTCCGCCGGATCAGTGCTCTTTGCCACAACATTCCAGTCCGCTTCCGACATGATAAGGCGTGCTTTGTAAGTATTCTGGAGATATTTGGATCCGAAATAACGATCGCCATGAGCATGGTGCAGGATCACGTATTTGATTTGCGCCGGATCGAGACCCACTTTTTTCAGCCCATTAGTGACTAACTCCTGAACCGTGTAGTCATAGGCCGAATCGATCAAAACGATTCCTTCCGACGTCGTCACGGCCCACACGGACTGATTGTTTTGGTTGCCGGTGCCCACATAGTACAAGTTGTCAAATACCTTCGCCGGCGCGGCATACCATGCATAGGGCTCCCGGCTCCTGGGGGCGGTGGGCCCAGGCGATGGCGCACCGGAGATTTGAGTTGCATTGGGCTTTAGCGGGTTGCACATCGAATCGAATGTGTCGCTGATATCGTGGTCTGGCCGGTATGCCACTGCCCTGGCTTTTGCCACATGGGCTTGGGCCTCTGCTGCAGCGGTTTGGGCGTTCGCCTCAGTCGCGGTCCACCCGATGAAAAGAAAGACACCGCAGAACACGGATGCTAGATAGCGCTTCATGCTTGTTCTCCTTGTGGGACGAATGGGATGTCCCAAGAACGATGTCATATACACTTGTCAAACGACGTAATTACCCAACGACCCGATAACCCAATTGAACTATCTGGTCATTTGGTAGTTGAGTCATTTGACAGCTACATATGACAGCGTTCATGGGACATCCCGACATTTGACATTTGCGATCCAGCAACACCCAACCATTACCCTGTCCCAGGAGGGGAATCCGTTTGTCACTCCCCCCTTCGTGGCTATTGCGGATTCCGTCACTCTGAGGTTCTTTTCGTCGCGAAGTTTACGGCTTTCCATCCAGCAATTCGATATATCCCATACGGCCTGAGAGATCGCCGGACCACCAGATGCGGTTCCGATTATTTGGATCGATCTCGATCCTGCGATGATCCTCTTCGGCAGTAGCCAGAGGGAACTCCGTGAAGGTTTGAGTCGCGGGATTGAAACGAGCGATCTGATCAGCCTGTTGTTCACTGAACCAAACCAGCTTGCTCTTGGGGTCGCCTTGTACGGAATACAGGACGTTGACTTCCTGACTGGTCAGTTCCCGGGCGAAGTCGGAGCCCTGGGCATACGCTTGCATGTCGTCAACGACGGTCTGCCAGCGAGCGCGGTCGTATCGAGCGTTCGCGATGCGCGCGGCATCGTGACAAACCGAGCATTTTCCCGCGACAAGCGGCTTTCCGTTTCCATCGGGCAGATTCAGAGGAGCAGTGGCTGCCGCTTCGCCGCCACCTTGACCGGGCGGCCTGCCCGGCCAAGCGTTGGGCAATGCCGGCGCCCGCTGGCCGGTCAGCGCTAGATCCACCGTTGCCGACTGGCCTGCGGCGACATCTTTCTGTGCAGACAGCGCGCTCTCATACTCTCCTCCCACTCCCTGGACAACATACTTTCCTGGCGGGACATTGGCCGTGTAGCGCCCCTGCGCCTGGCTGATGACCATGAAGGTCAAGCGCCGGTCAGCGTTTTTCATTTTCACAAATGCTCCGGCGACGGGAGCACCGGCCGCATCCTTCACAACTCCCTGCAACACACCCAGATTGTCTGCTCCTCGAACGGAGCCTGTGCAAACAATTGCAATCAGTGCCAACATCGCAACGATCTTCCCACTTATCCGTTTTGGCATGGGCGTTTCTCTTAAAAAGGCCTTCTTCTCGCCTGGTTAATAAG